>Ga0209629_10000064_pt1 | contig 45067 bp, 34 predicted proteins | sample TergutCu122P5_FD_187286 | JGI IMG/M metagenome (GOLD analysis project Ga0209629, IMG submission 187286) | Cubitermes ugandensis P5 segment gut microbial communities from Kakamega Forest, Kenya - Cu122 P5 (SPAdes) (version 2) | ecosystem: Host-associated > Arthropoda: Insects > Digestive system...
AGCGATTTCAAGGTGGAGGATGAAGCATAATCCTTCTCGTTTACGCCGACACTACATGGCTTTCAGCCACAATCGCCAGCTTTAGCTGTTAACGAAGCCACCGGCTTTAGCCGGTGGAGCGTTCACTTATTAGAACATAATAATCGGAAAATTTGGACTGACTGACATCAAAAATTCACATCATTACAAGAGGCGGGAAGGGGTTGATTTTCTGTCCTCTGTTTTCCGTCCTCTGGTCACGGACCGGGCGCAAAACCCAACTCGCGCAGAAAATTCCTGTCTTCGCTCCAATCCTTTTTCACCTTGACCCACAGTTTCAGCATGATGCGGGCGCCGGTCATCCCCTCGATTTCTTTTCTGGCCAGTATACCAATTTCTTTGAGCTTTTTCCCGCCTTTGCCGATGATGATCGCCTTCTGCGAATCGCGCTCGGCAACGATGACCGCGTGGATCGTGATGTGGCCTGGCTGGTCCATGGTGAATGATTCGATGAGCACCGCCGTGGCGTAGGGCACTTCCTGGCCGGTGCGCAAAAAAATCTTCTCGCGGATAATTTCGGCGGCCAGGAAACGCTCGCTGGCGTCGGTGGGTATGTCGTCCGGGAAATAGCGCGGTCCATAGGGCAGCCGGGCCACCACTTCGGCGACGACGGCGTCCAAACCCTGGCCGGTCATCGCCGAAATCGGGATGATCGCCGCGAAGTCGCGGACATCGCGCCACAACTCGATTAACGGCAGCACCCTGTCTTTTGCCAGCAGGTCGCACTTGTTCAAAAGCAACAGCACCGGCGCGGCAATCGCCCGGACATAGCCGCGCAGCTCTTCGAGCTTGCCGGCGGACGGTTTTTCATGGGCATCGACGAGAAAAAGCGCCAGATCGACATCGGCCAGACCGCTCTGGGCGGCGCGCATCATTTCCCGGTTCAGCGCCGAACGGCCCCGATGCAGGCCAGGGGTATCGACCAGGACAATCTGGTAGCCATCGCCATTGACCACGCCCAACATCCTGACACGTGTGGTCTGCGGTTTCGGCGAGACGATGGCCAGCTTCTGGCCGATTAACTTATTTAATAGGGTCGATTTGCCGGTATTCGGCGGCCCGGCGAGGGCGACCAGACCGGATTTTATCGTATGCTCTTCAGCATTCATCAAGAAAGAAGTTACTTTTGCGAGGAATGGGTGTAGGATATGGCGTTTCAGCCTTGCCGGTTTCGGAGCGTTGCGGGCATATCTCCTAGCCTCCGATACCGCGAAACGTCCTCTGGTGTGTTTACCATAAAATTGTTTTCATAGCCAGTTTTCGCTAAGCCGCTGGCTTTTTTTCCCATGGTCGCCGCTGGTACGCTCATCGAATATCTGGATAATGGCCAGTTCGTCTGCGCCCTGGTCGTCGCCCGCGAGGACAAACGCCTGCGCCTGATGAACCAGAATGGCCGTGAAACGCTCCTTCCAGTAGCGAGGATAATGCACGCCTCGCGGCGGCCTACTGACGGCAATGGCAACCGGGAACAGGTGGAGGCCTTCTTGCGTGCCACCGACGAACGCCGGCGTGCTCTGCTTGGTGAGGTAAACCTGCCGGAAACCTGGGAACTGGCCGTCGAGGATGGGGCAACGCGCTACGACCCGGCCTTTCTCGCCGAACTGACGCTCGGCCAACCCGCCGACGACGATATCCTCGCCGCCTTTCTGCGCGCCGTCATCTTCGACAAAACCTATTTCCGCTACCGCGAAGGCGAGATTATCGTTCAAAGCCGCGAGCAAGTCGGCCAAATACTGGCGCAGCGGGAAAAGGAGCGGCGCAAGGAAGAATTGGTGCGCCAGGGCGCGGCGATTTTGCGGGCGATTCTCGCCGGAGAAAGCGTCGCTCCGGAACTGGAGGGGCTGCGCCGCGAGTCGCTGCAAATCCTTGCCGATCTCTACCTTGAAACCGCGACGCCGGCGCAAGCGGAAATCGGTCGCCTGCTGCTGAAGGAAGCCGGGCTGAATCAGCCGCGGGCGCCCTTCGATATTCTCGTCGCCGCCGGGGTCTGGTCACGGCACGAGAATATCCCCCTCTTAAAAAGCGGGCTGCCGACCACCTTTTCGCACAGCGCCCGCCAGCAGGCCGAAACGCTGTTACGCCAGCCACAGGACAGCCTGTTCGACGATCCAGGCCGCAAAGATTTGACCCATCTGCGGCCTTTGACCATCGACGGTAACGGCACCCTCGATTTCGACGACGCCCTGACCATCGAAAGCGCGCCGGAAGGCTGGCTGATCGGCATCCATATCTCGGATGTCGCCCACTATGTCCGCCCCGGCGACCCGCTGTTCGAGGAAGCCTTGGCCCGTGGCATCTCGCTGTATTTCCCGGAGGGTCAGGTGCCGATGCTGCCCCGCCACCTGTCGCAGGGAATTTGCAGCCTGATCCAGGGCGAAATCCGCGCCACTATCAGTTTTATGATTCTGGTGTCGCCGGAAGCGGAAGTCTTGCGCGCGCGGATCATGCCATCAATCATCAAAGTCGCCAGGCGCCTGACCTACGACGAGGCCGATCAACTGATGGAGGGCGACCCGGAGCTGCGGGCGCTGAACGATCTGCGCCAGAAACTGCGCAAACGGCGGCTGGCCCAGGGCGCTCTGCTCCTGCCGATTCCGGATGTCAACATCGGTATCGACCAGGCGGGCAAGCCCCATATCAGCCTGGGAAAAACCGACACCCCGGCGCGGACGCTGGTCTCCGAGATGATGATCCTGGCCAACAGCGAGGCCGCCCGCCATGTCTCCGACCGCATGGTGCCGGGTTTGTTCCGCTCACAGCCGCCGTTGAAAAACCGCATCGTCTTCGGCGAGGATGACGATCTCTTTCTCAACATCCGCCAGCGCAAACAACTGCCGCGCGGCGAACTGCTGACCAAAGCCATGCCGCACAGCGGCTTGGGCGTTTCCCACTACACCACCGTCACCTCGCCGATCCGCCGCCTGCTCGACCTCTTGATGCAGCACCAACTGAACGCGGTCATCCGCCGGCAAACGCCCCGTTTCAGCGAAGTTGACTGCCGCGATTTCATCGGCGTCATCAACCACACTCTGGCCGCCTCGAACGCCGTCAAGCAGCAGCGGCACCGCTACTGGCTGCTGCGCTATCTTGAAGATCACCTCGATCAGCCGCTTTCGGCCCTGATTATCGACGCCGGAGCGAAACGCACCAACCTGCTCGTCATCGACCTGCTCATGGATGTCGAACTGCCGACGCCGAACGCCTGGCAACCGACGCCGGGCGCGACGGCGCGGGTCCGCGCCCGCCGTGCCGACGCTTTGGAGAATACCGTCAAATTCGACTGGTATTGAAGGGTGGGGCAAGCGGAATCAGGCGTTCAACCCCAGCGCCTCCGCCGTGCCACGCAGCGTCTTCCTGGCTAACGTCGCGTCATCGCTCAGCTTGAGGCCGCGAGTAGGAATCAGGTGGTCGAGGATGGGCCGCCAGGAGCCAGCGAACTGTTCTGGAAAAGCGCGTTTCAGTAAACGAAGCATGATTGGCGCCGCTGTCGAGGCCCCCGGCGAGGCGCCGAGCAGGCCGGCCAGCGAACCATCGGCGGCGGTGACGACTTCGGTGCCGAATTGCAGGACGCCGCCGCCAGGCGCCGCCTTGATCACCTGCACCCGCTGCCCGGCGGTAATCAATTCCCAGTCGGCGGCCTTGGCTTGCGGATAAAAAGCGCGGAGCGCCTCAAGGCGCTGGGCCGGGGTTTTGGCCAATTCGCCGACCAGGTATTTAATCAGGCCCAGGTTCTTCATGCCCGCCGCCAGCATCGGCACGAAATTGCCAGGACGGCAAGAAGCGGGCAGGTCGAGCCGGGAGCCGTGGCGCAGGAACTTCGGCGACCAGCCGGCATAGGGGCCAAAGAGCAGGTGCCGAACGCCGGCCACATAGCGGCTGTCGAGGTGCGGCACCGACATGGGCGGCGCGCCGAGGGTGGCCTGGCCGTAGACCTTGGCCAGATGCCGGGCGGCCAGTTGTGGTTTGGTGGCGCGCAGAAACTGGCCGCTGATCGGAAAACCGGCGTAGCCGCGCGCCTCGGCAATGCCGGACTTCTGCAACAACGGCAAAGCGCCGCCACCGGCGCCGAGAAAGACGAAGCGGGCGCTATCGACTTGCCGCGAGCCGTCCGCCATTTGTACCGTGATCCGCCACAGTCCGTCGGCGCGGCGCTTGACGCCAACGATTTCGCTGTCGTAGCGCAGCGTGGCGCCACGTTGTTCGGCAAAGCGCAGCAAGCCTTCGGTCAGCGCCCCGAAATCGACATCGGTTCCCTGACTGCTGAAGGTGGCGGCGACCGGCTCCTTTGGATCGCGGCCCTCGATCAAAAGCGGCGCCCAATCCTGGATGGTATTGGCCTCGTCGCTGAACTCCATGCCGGCAAAAAGCGGGTGATTGTTCAGCGTCTGGTGGCGGGCGGCGAGAAAATGGGCGTGAGCGCGACCGCGGACAAAACTCATATGCGGCACGCTGTGGATGAAATCGCTGGCCACAAGGTGGCCGCCGCCCACCAGCGCCGCCCAGAACTGGCGCGAAAGCTGAAACTGCTCGTTGATGGCGATGGCTTTGTCGATGCTGACCAGGCCATGGTCATCCTGTGGCGTGTAGTTCAATTCGCAGAGGGCGGCGTGACCGGTACCAGCGTTGTTCCACGGGTTGGAGCTTTCCAGCGCCGGTTTCGGCAGCTTCTCGAAGATGGTCACCGGCCAGTCCGGTTCGAGCAGGGTGATGAAACCGGCCAGGGTAGCGCTCATGATGCCGGCGCCCGCCAAAATTATGCCACTATCCTCTTCCGTCACGGATTCCTCCTTGCGTAGTTCACTTGACGCGATAGGCTTTCCCGGCCCGTCGCTGCCCGGCCAAACTATCGTATGCCGGTGGCGACGGCAAGAAAAAAGCGCGAGGCATTTTGTCAAGGAAAAATAGACAAGAAAATAGGCAAGAGACGGTTCTTTGTCTATTCCTTGTTTCTCTGTCGCCTAGCGTTTTGACTTCGCGCTCCTTGCCCATGACTCCACCAAGCCCTTGCTGAGACCTGTGACCCGCGCAGTCTGTCTGATTGAAGCGCCGCCTTTAAGCATCGTCCGTACCGCCAGTATTTGCCGCTCCTTATCGAGTGCCTGGAATGCGGATGCGGTTTCAGCATTGCTTGCTTTGCGCATGATTTTGGCAACAGCGGCATCGGTCTTGCCTCGCCGTGGAGAACTACTGACATCAAGGATGCCATTTTGCTTGATTTTGGGTTCAGGCGACAGCAACACCTTGATGTCACAGAAATCCGCAAGTCTCATAGCGTCAATCAGGTCGCTCTCACTGCCGAGCAAGCGGCAACTGCTCCAGGCATAGTCCCGCGCAGAATCGCATAAGCCCGCCTTCACGGGATTGTTGTACACATAGCGCAAGACAGTAACAAGGTATGCGTCGGATTCGACCGCCTCACTTTTATACCTGTCTTCGAACAGATGTCCGATTCTCTCATATTTCATGTTGAACCAGAACACATACCGGACAGACAGGCGTTTCATCGTCTCACCCAATTGCTCATGGCCCTGTTCGATAATCAGGTGTACATGGTTTTCCATGAGGCAAAACGCAAGTAGCGAAGCGTTGGAGGCATATTTTGCTATCCGCAGGTGATCGAGAAAAGTCAGACGGTCTTCGTCGTCTTCAAATATCCTCTGCATATTGATGCCTCTGATAACTACGTGGTAGATACCAGTCGAGCTGTGTTTGCGCGGTTGTCGAGCCATTGTTCTCCCGATTCCTTCGATCAAGTTTTTGGAGGAGGTTGCATAGTGAAACTATTTTAGACAAATAACCGTCCCTTGTCTACACGAAAAAAAGCGGCTACAGCCACCATCGCTGTAACCGCTTGATTCTTCTGGAGCGGGAAACGAGATTCGAACTCGCGGCCTTCAGCTTGGGAAGCTGACACTCTACCACTGAGTTATTCCCGCAACGAAGCGCGAATATAAAAAAAGGCCCCTTCTTTGTCAAGACGGGATTGGGTGTCTGTGCAATGAGCGGTCAGGCCAAAAAAATCGGCGGCCCGCTATGGTTTCCGGGTGACTTTTTGTGATACTATTTTTTCAAGTGTTTTTTTGAGCTTGCCTGGTGCCTTATGCTACGCAAACGAAGATGACGGATCATCTGCTATCAATTGCAAGAAGTTGGAGTTGACATGCCAGGAATTGTTTCTGCGAAAATGATTGATACCGCCAGCCTGCCCGCCCTGCCGCAGGTTCTGATGGATCTGATTGACGCCTGTGGCCGTCAGGATATAGCGGTGTCGGAAGTCGCCTTGATTGTCAGCCGCGACCCGGCCTTGACCACGCGCGTTTTGCAACTGGCCAATTCAGCGCTGTTCGGCACCCGGCATCCGATCGCCGACATCGGTCAGGCCGTGGTTTTCCTTGGCCTCGATATTCTGCGTAACTTGGCCATCGCCGTATCGGCGCACGAAATCTTCCGTGCTGGCAAAGGTGGCGGCCCGTGGATGGCCACTTTTTGGCATCACTCGATTCTTGCTGCCTCTTTATGCCAGAAACTGGCCGTGAAACTGGGCTACGGCCAGCCGTCGCAAGCCTATCTGGCTGGGCTTCTCGACAACATCGGCATGTTGTTCTTTCATGTCCAGATGCCGGAGCGTTACGCCGGGATACTTGCTGAAATCCCGCAAAAAGATTGGCAAACTGCGCTCATAGCGCGGGAAATCGAGCTTTTTGGCGCCACGCACGCGGAAATAGGCTCTATGGTGCTGCGCAAGTGGAATCTCGTGGAGCTGGCCGATGTGGTGGCCAGCCCGTCGCTCGGCCAGTTGCCGGCCCAAGCCGATCTGCTCTCCTTGGTCACCATCGCCCGGCTGCGCCTGGCCGGTTTGCCCCTCCTTGCCCAAAGTTGGCTCGATGCGGCCAGCCTGGACGAGCTGTACCGGGAAGCCGAAGTCTCGGTCGAGGAACTGGCGCGGATCATGGGCATCCGCGTCGCGCCGGCGACCGTGGTGGCGCCACCCGTGGTCACGCCGGTCGATGACGATCGCTGCCGGTTGACCAACAGAATGCTCACTTCGGCGCGTTTGGAGGGTTTGCTCGCCAGCTTTCTCGCCGCCTCCGATTTGTCGGGCATCTGCCGGGCGCTGGAGCAGGGAATGGCGATTCTGCTCGGTGTCGATCACGTGGTGGCGCTGCTTCCTGACGCTGACAAGTTGCACTTTCGCCCGTCGCGCGACAATCCCCTGCATGAAACGCTGGCCGGTCGTTTCTGGCCGCTCGATGATCACGATTCCTGTGTTGCCCATTCTTTGAGCGAGGAGATGACCTGTCGGATCGGTCAGGGAGAGGTGAGCGAAGCCGAGCGGGAAATTCTCGGTCTGTTTGCGACGACGGCGCTTCTGGCCGTGCCGCTGCCGCTCGATATGCGCCGTCGTGGCGTCGTGCTCATGGGGATTGAGGAAGGGCAGCTTCCAAGGGTGCAGACCGGACAGGAAACCATCCTGTTGTTCGCCGCCCACGCTGGCGCCCGCATCCGCCAGGAAGAGATACACGATCAACAGGCGCGGATGCTCGCCCGGCAGGAATTGCTGGTGGCGGAAAACATCGCCCGTGGCATACTTCATGAAATCGTCAATCCGCTGGCGACGGTACAGAACGCCATCCGGCTGCTCGAAGAGGATACGTTCACAGGTCAGGAACTGGCGGTGACACTGGGGATCATCAGCGGCGAAGCGGAGCGGATCGGTCAGGTGGCCGGCCAGTTGCGCCGTCTGGCCGAGAGCGTGCGGGAAGCGCAGCTGCAAAAGGTCGATCTCAATGCGTTGGTTGCCGATACCGTTGCCTTGTTCCGTAAGATCTGGCCGAACCGACATTTCCGCGAAATTTTCGATGCCGACCTGCCGCCTTTCACCTCTTCACTGGACATTCTGCGGCAAGCTCTGGAAATCCTTCTCGATACCGCCTCTAAAACCGTGGCCGCCGACAGCCTCGTCACTGTCGCCACGGGTACGTATGATGACGATCAGGCGATGGTCGAAATCCGGCTGTCGAGACGCGGCGAGCCTGACTGGCATGACGATCTTCTGACCGTGCAATTGGCGCGCCGGCGCCTGCGGGCGCTGGATGGCCGCGTGATCAGTCGTGAATATGGCGTATCCGCGGATGGAGGATCCGGCTGGTTGTTTCGCCTGACCGTGCCGATGCCGTTACTTGGGGATGAAACGTTTTCTTTCGAGCATTGATTGTGCCATGAACGCGCGTCCTAGCCATATTTTGCTGGTTGACGATGAACCGGTTTTTCGCGGCATCACGGAGGCACTCTTGCGCCGCCACGGCTACACGGTGGTGACCGCCGGCAGCGGTGGCAAAGCCCGGAAATTGCTGGCCGACGGCCAGTACGACGTGGTGCTGCTCGATCTGGTGCTGCCCGATTGCGACGGCATGGAATTGGCCGGCGAGCTGGCCCGGCTGCATCCTTATATGGCGGTTATTATCCTGACCGGCATGGCCTCGATTGACAGCGCCGTGCAGTCGATGCGTTTTGGCGTCAGTGATTATCTGCATAAACCCTGCGCTCCGGCGGAATTGATTCATGTTATCGACCGCGCTGTCGAAAACAAATCGCTGAAGCGGCAATTGGTCGAAAGCCAGCGTAAATTCCAGCAATTGGCCGACGCCACCTGGGAGGGCATCGTTTTTTTCGACGAGCGCGGCATTATCCAAATCAACCGGCAACTGGCGGCAATATTTGGCTATGCGGAAGAAGAGCTGCCGGCTCTCGACCTGGCCGCCCTGTTTGAGCACTGGCAGAGCCGCGTCCTGGCCCGTTTGTCGGAAACGGCGAAAAACGCCGTGGCGCTGGAAATGGCCGCCCGCCATAAAACGGGCAGGAAATTTCTCGTCGAAGTGCGGGTCAAAGCCGCTGACCATGGCGCCTGGGTAGCGGCGGTGCGCGACATCAGCGAGAAAAAACAGGCCGAGTGTCAGGTTTTGCGCATGGAAGAGCGGCTGCGCGGCGTCGAGCGCATGGAGGATATTGGCCGCATGGTCGGCGGCGCCGCCCATGACCTGAATAACATTTTAACCAGCATCGTCGCCTATCCGGAACTCCTGATGCTGGATCTGCCGGAGAGCGACAAATACCATCGCAATCTGGCGGAGATCCGGGACGCTGGCCAGCAGGCGGCGGCGATTGTCGCCGACCTGCTTACAGTCGCCCGCGGCGCGACCACGGCGCGTCAGCCGGGGCGGATCGATGCCATCATTAACGAGTTGCGCGGCTCGATTGAAATGCGGATCCTCGAAAAGGAGTATCCGGGGTTGCGTTTCACTTTCCGGCTGGCCGGTAGCCTGCCGCGCCTGGCGCTGTCGGAACTGCATGTGCGGCAATCGCTTTTGAACCTGTTGCGCAACGGCGCCGAGGCCAGTCATGACGTTGGCGAAATCATCGTCACCGCCAGGCGGCGGCTGTTCAAGCGCGGCAGAAATCTTTATGAAAAGATTCCGCCCGGCGAATATGTGCTGCTTACCGTCGAAGACCAGGGCGATGGCATTCCCGCGGAGGCGCTGCCGCATATTTTCGAGCCGTTTTATTCCAAGAAAGAAATGGGACGTAGCGGCACCGGCTTGGGTCTGGCCATTGTCATCAATACTATGCGTGACCACCGCGGCTATGTCGATGTCGTAAGTTCGGCCAAGGGCAGCCGTTTCACTCTCTATTTCCCCGCCGCCGCCATGGCCGAGGAGACGCCGGAAGAAAGGGTGAATCAGGACAGCCAGCCACCGTGTGGTCAGGGAGAGGCGGTTCTCGTCGTCGATGACGACCAGCAGCAGTTGACGATTGTTTCGTCGATTTTACGCCGTCTCGGTTATCAGGCTTTTCAAGCCAATACCTCCGAGCGGGCCATATCGCTTTTGAACAATCACCCTGTCGATATGATCATCCTCGATAAATGGATGGAAGAAGGGGTGAACGGTTTCGATATTTATCAGCGCATCCAAAACGTCCACCCTGGCCAGCGGGTGGTAATGGCGTCCGGCTATCTCAGTCCGGAAGACGTGGTACGGGCCGAGGGCTTGGGCATCAGCCAATGTCTGGCCAAACCATTCAGCATGAATAGCCTGGCCCGCGTTTTGAAAGCCGAACTGAGCCGTCCGTCGTAATCATTCATAGACCGCGGCTTCGTTCAAACGCTTGCCACGCCGGTCTCTCTCGGACAAAAGCGGGGTCAGGCCATCGAGCGGCCAGTCGATGCTGACCGCCGGGTCGTTCCATAACAGACAATGCTCGTCCTCGGGATGCCAATAGTCGGTGGTCTGGTAAAGAAAATCGGCGGATTCGGACATGACGAAAAAGGCGTGGCCAAAACGTTCCGGCACCCACAGCTGCCGTTTGTTGTCGGCGGAGAGAATTTCCCCAACCCAGCGACCAAAGGTCGGCGAGTTCCTGCGCAGATCGACGGCGACGTCGAAGACCATACCCTGTACCACCCGCACCAGTTTGCCCTGCGGATGCGCCAATTGATAATGGATGCCGCGCAGGACGCCCTGACTGGAACGGGAATGGTTGGCCTGGACGAAGTGGAATTCAATACCGGTTTTTTCTTTCCAAGCGCGGAAGTTGAAGCTCTCCATGAAAAAGCCGCGATCGTCGCCGAAGACTTTTGGCTCGATCAGCAGCACATCGTCGATCATGGTTTTAATGACCTGCATGGTGTTCTCCTTTAAGCAGTCGCCTGTTCAAGCCAACGCTTGTCCGTACATTTCCGCGTAATACTGCCGATACGACCCATCGACGACGGCATTGACCCAGGCGCTGTTGGCCAGATACCAGTCGATGGTCGCCGCGATGCCGCTGGCAAAATCCATCTTTGGCCGCCAGCCTAATTCAGCCTGAATTTTCGCCGCGTCGATGGCGTAGCGGCGGTCATGACCAAGCCGGTCTTTGACGAAGCTAATCAGTTTGCGGCGTGGGCGACCGCCCGGCAATAGGCCGCGTTTTTGGTCTAAAATGTCGCAAATTGTGGTAACGACTTCGATATTTTGTTTTTCGTTATGGCCGCCGATATTGTAGCTGTCGCCGTCTTTTCCTCGTTCGATGACGAGAAGAATCGCCCGGCAGTGGTCTTCGACATGCAGCCAGTCGCGGATATTTTTGCCATCGCCATAAACCGGCAGCGGTTTGCCATGCCGGGCGTTGTTGAAGGTGAGCGGGATCAACTTTTCCGGAAACTGGTACGGCCCGTAGTTGTTCGAGCAGTTGGTGATGCGCACCGGCAGGCCGTAGGTGTGAAAATAGGCGCGGGCCAGATGGTCGGACGAGGCCTTTGAAGCCGAGTAGGGTGAACGCGGCGAGTAGGCCGTTGTTTCCGTGAAATAGCCGCTGTCGCCTAAGGAACCGTAGACTTCATCGGTGGAAACATGGAGGAAACAGGGCTGATTTCCCTGCCAGGTGTCGCCCAGCCACAGCGCGCGCGCCGCTTCCAACAGGCTGAAGGTGCCGACGATGTTGGTTTCGATGAAGGCGGTTGGCCCGCTAATCGAGCGGTCAACGTGCGATTCGGCGGCAAAGTGGGCGACGGTATCGACCTTTTCTTCCAGAAACAGCCGCCGCATAGCCTGAGCATTACAAATATCCTCGCGGACAAAGCGGTAATTCTGGCCTTCTGCGATGCCATCGAGGTTGTGCGGGTTGCCGGCGTAGGTCAGCTTATCGACGTTGACGATGCGCCAGTCGGGGCGTTCGGCATGGACGAGGCGGACGAAGTTGGCGCCGATGAAGCCGCAGCCGCCGGTAACGAGGATGATTCGTGTCATAATGTTTGCATTCCGTGGGAAAAATCATATTGTAGGCAGCCTCGCCTGAAATCAGGATGGACTTTGCCCGAGGGCTTATACCGCATCCGTTTGTTTTGAGCAATTCTTTACCAATTTCTGAAAAAATGACGACCCAGATTGAACAAGAAATCACCCGCCGCCGTACCTTTGGCATTATCAGTCACCCGGATGCCGGCAAGACGACGCTGACGGAAAAATTGCTGCTTTTCGGCGGCGCTATCAACATGGCCGGGGCGGTAAAATCGCGCAAGGCCCAGCGCCACGCCACGAGCGACTGGATGGCTATCGAGCAGGAGCGCGGCATTTCCGTGACCACTTCGGTGATGAAATTCACCTACCAGGATCATGAAATCAATCTGCTCGACACCCCCGGCCACCAGGATTTTTCCGAGGATACCTACCGTGTTCTCACTGCTGTCGATTCGGCGATCATGGTCATCGACAGCGCCAAGGGCGTCGAGGCGCAGACGGAAAAGCTGATGGAAGTCTGCCGCATGCGCAACACGCCAATCATCACTTTCATTAACAAATTAGACCGCGAAGGTCTGCCGCCGCTGCAACTTTTGTCGGAAATCGAGGACAAATTGCAGATTGAATGCGCGCCCTTGTCGTGGCCGATTGGCATGGGCAAGGATTTCCGCGGCGTCTGGAATTTGCGGGCCGGCGGTCTGCATTTGTTCAAAGCCGGTGGCGAGACGCGCGACACCGGCGGTGTGACGATTGCAACGCTCGAAGACCCGCGCCTCGATGAATTTCTCGGACGGCAAGCCCAGGAACTGCGCGACGATCTGGAACTGCTTTCCGGAGCTGCCAACCCGTTTCAGTATGAAGAATACCTGAAGGCCAACCAGTCGCCGGTCTTTTTCGGCAGTGCCATCAACAACTTCGGCGTGCAAGAGATGCTCGACGCCTTCGTCGAAATGGCGCCGCCGCCTGGCCCGCGCCAGAGCCAAAGCCGCCTGGTGTTTCCGGGTGAAGAGCAATTTTCCGGCTTCGTGTTCAAAATTCAAGCCAATATGGACCCGGCGCACCGCGACCGCATCGCCTTTTTCCGCATCTGTTCCGGGCGTTTTGCGCGTGGCATGAAGGTGCGACACCACCGGCTGGAAAAGGATGTCGCCCTGAATAACGCTACCATTTTCATGGCCCAAGAACGAGCCAATGTCGAAGAAGCCTGGCCCGGCGACATCATCGGCCTGCACAACCACGGCACCATTAAAATCGGTGATACCTTTTCCGAAAAAGAGCCGCTGAAATTCATCGGCATTCCCAATTTCGCGCCGGAGCATTTCCGCCGCGTCCTCTTGAAAAATCCGTTGAAACTCAAACAGTTGCAGAAGGGTTTGACGCAACTGGCCGAGGAAGGGGCGATCCAGGTTTTCCGCCCGAAGATCGGTGCCGACTACATCATGGGCGCCGTCGGCGTGCTGCAATTTGAAGTCACCATGGCGCGGCTGAAAAACGAATACGGCGTCGATGCCATCTACGAGCCGGTCAACTATCAGGCCGCCCGCTGGATTCACTGCGACGACAAGAAAAAACTGGCTGAATTTGAACGAAAAAACGAGGGAGCGTTAGCCACCGATTCGGAAGGATTTCTTACTTATCTTGCGGAAAGCGACTGGATGATGAAATTTTTTATCGAAAAATGGCCTTGGATTGAATTTAGGAAAACAAGGGAGATTGTGTAAGGGAAAAACTGTTTACGTATTCAAAAATTTCCAGGCGGGGATCGCTGAAATGCCGCCGTCAAAATCGCGGGAATCATCAAGCGTTACCACAATTTTTTCCGCATCCCGCGCCTCGTTCGGTGGAGCATTAAAAGCGCGCAGCTCCCGCGCCAAGGTTTCCGGAGCGGAAATATTGGCGCAAACCTGAATCAAGGCGCGTTTGCCGCTTGTGGGGTCGATGGTCAGAAAATCAATTTCTCGGTTGTCCCGGTCGCGGACGTAGAATAATTGGCGTCCCGATCGTCTGAGATGGAGAAAAACCAGAGTTTCCAAAGTGTAACCTTGCTCGACGCCGAATCTGTTCAGCACCAGTCCATGTAGGGCGAGATCATTGCCGTACATTTTGTCGGGATTCACCTGCCTAACCCGCGCCGAATCGGAATACAGCGGCAAACGATGCGCAAAATAGGCGTCCGCGAGATGGTCGATGTATTCATACAGCGCGTTTTTTGCGCATGGGATACCTTTGGATTTCAAGGTGTTGTGCAATTTATTGACACTGAATTGCTGACCTGGTTGACTGAGAATCGCCGTCATGAGATGCCTGAGAGCGAGCACGTTGGCGACCTTATGACGCTCAATCACATCCTTGAACAGCACTGTTTCCATATAAGAACGCACGATCTCGCGTTTCAGCGAGACGTCCGCTGCCGTTACTTCCGGAAATCCGCCCCACTGCCCATACTCGGCCAGAGCGTGGCGCAATTTACCAGTGTCACGACTGCCTGGATGGTCAGGGATGACGGTAAAAACTCCCTTCGCCATCAGCATCTCCCGGAACGAAAAGGGAAATATTTCGCAATTCACAGTTCTGCCGCGCAGAGAAGTGGCTATGTCGGCGCTGAGCATTTTTGAAGATGAACCGGTGAGCGTGACTTGGACATCTTCTGTATCGAGCAGACGGCGAATAAACGACTCCCAACAGTTAATCACCTGAATTTCATCGAAAAAGAAATAACAGCGCCGCTCTTTGTTTTCCGGCCAGCGGGCGTAATAGACATCGAGAATGGTTTGAAAATCGGCGACGGAGAAATCCAGCAGCCGGTCGTCATCGAAGTTGAGATAAATGATTCTGGATTTTTCCACGCCTTGAGCCAGCAAATCGGCGATGCGTTGGTAACAGAACCAAGTCTTTCCGACCCGGCGCATCCCCATGACCACAGTTGCTTTGCCTGGCAAGACCGGGAAAACCGTTTCCCGCCGTGTGCAAACGGGCAGTCGCCGCTCCTGAAAATCGGAAATGATCGTGTTGAGCGCCTCGCGCATGGCATCCTCCGTCTGAAGAGGAGATTATCTCTTTTTCAGAGAAGGAACAAGGAGAATTTATCTCTTTTTTGAAGAAAAAGCCATGCCGCTCAGCAGTAAGGCATCGTGGCTATTCAGTTTACGGTCTGGGCGTATACCGCTTAATTTCGTATTTCAAAAATTTGATGTACTGGCGCAGCATAAAGGTATAAAAAGGTATTACATTGCCGTTTTCCTGTGCTTTATAGAGAGTATCTATGTATTTCAATCGGTCAGACTTGAAGACAATAAGCATGGGCAAGCCGTAATAGGCCAAAATGTAATTCATCAGTAAGCGAGCCACACGGCCATTACCGTCGGCAAAAGGATGGATGCTGACAAAACGAAAATGTACCTCAAAAGCCAACTGTACTCCATCTACATCCTGTTTCTGTCGTTCACCCTCAATATATGTAATCAAACTTTTCATCAGCGCCGGCACTTTGCGGTAGTCGGGAAAAGTTTGTTTGCCGGCATGAACGCCCACCAGCCGGTATTCGCCTTTGCCGCAATCAAAGTTGCCGGCTATGGTATTGTACTCTGAACCTGTATTTTTCATTACCATCGCACTGATATTTTGTATCAGTTTTTCGGTAATTTTCTCCTTGTCTTTTGCCGATTGGGCGATGTACAGCAAAGCCTTATGATGGTCAAATACCATAAGATTATGCAAAAAATCGCGTTTTTTCGCAGGCTTGCCAATATCGAGCAATTCTATTACTTCGTTTTCGGTCAAGGTACTGCCTTCGATGGCGGTTGAATGATAGGTAATGGCATATTCACTATACCTGTGCAAATCAGGTTCGCTTTTATACAGATCATTGTACTGCCTGATAAGTTCTGAAAGTATTATTCTTTGCTTTTCGTTTATCATAAGATGGCGAAATCAAGTTTGAAATGCACCAATCATTAGCAACCCAATACCACCTCTATCCACAAGCTGTGCGTGGGACAAGCGCCCGCCCTCGCAAAGTGCGCGGGCGGGGTGTGGACTCAAAACGTTTCTTTGTGGCTGAACTCGCTGACTTCGCGGCGTTTCGGCGCGGACGGGTCGTTGTCGGGGTAGCCGAGCGGAATCATGGCCACCACCTGATAACCGACCGGCAAATTGACCACCGTATCAGCCTTGGCATGGTCGAACAGACCGACGATGACCGTGCCCAGGCCAAGGCTGTGGGCGGCCAGGCAGATACTTTGGGTGGCGATACCGAGATCGAACATCAGCCAGTCGGGGAAGCGGGTGGCCTGCTTGCCGTCATACCAACCGGCGGCGTGTTCCTTGCCGCAGACGACCAAGACCGCCGGGGCGCCGACCATGGCTTTGGTGGCCGGGTTTTTCGGCACCAGCGTCGCCTGCAATTTTTCTTTTTGCGTTTCGTCGGTGACGACAACAATTTCCCAGCACTGGGTATTGGCCCAGGACGGCGACCAACGCACGGCTTCGAGCACGGTGGCCAGCTTGTCGGCCTCGATCGGCTGCTCTTTGAAGCGGCGAATGCTGCGCCGGGTTTTCAAAACCCGCATCAATTCGTTTTCCATGATTTCCTCCATAAGTTTCAGACGAACTTCGCCGGGCGTTTTTCGAGAAAGGCGCCCATGCCTTCTTTTTGCTCCGGGCTGGCGAAACAATGGGCGAACTGGTCGGCCTCGAAGTGGCAGGCGCGATCGATATCCATCTCCAGGCCGCCGTTGACCGCCACCTTGCACAGACGTACCGCGAGTGGCCCGCGGCTGGCGATTTCAGCGGCCAGTTTCTCGCATTCGCTCATAAGCTCGCCGGCGGCGACGACACGGTTGACCAAGCCGATGCGGCAGGCTTCCTGGGCGTCGATGATGTTGCCGCGATAGAGCAGTTCGGCGGCCAGGCCTTTGCCGATGAGGCGCGGCAGGCGCTGACTGCCGCCAAGGCCCGGCGTTACCCCCAAGGTTACTTCCGGCTGGCCGAATTTGGCCGCGTCGCTGGCGATGCGGAAATCGCAGGCCAGGGCTATCTCGCAGCCGCCGCCTAAAGCGAAGCCGTTGATGGCGCCGATTACCGGCTGCGGCAGATTTTCCAAAGCGGCGGCGGCCCGCTGCCCGGTCAGGGCGAATTGGCGGGCGGTCAGGGGATTGAGATTTTTCATAAAAGCGATGTCGGCGCCGGCGATAAAGGCTCTGCCGGCGCCGGTGACGATAACGGCGCGGATTTCATCCTGTTTGGCGGCGATTTCGACGCAGCAGGCGGCCAGATCATCAACCACCTCCTGGTTAATGGCGTTCAGCACATTGGGCCGGTTGAAGGTGATGGTGGCGACCGCGCCACTGTATGCGACAATCAGGTTCTGGTAGTTCATGGCCTTTGTCCTCCGACTAAAAGAATTGTGATGATTTGCCTATAAAAAAACATTGTGGTCATAATACTCGCTACAAAGACCGGCGCGAGGGAAAAAACAACACAACGATTCCTGTTGACGGAAGCCCGGCAATTTGTAACCTTAGTTTCAAATATGAGACAATATCATTACCATTTTCATTTTTCACTCAGGAGGAAGTATGACCCCAGCGATTGAGGAAGTCTACAAACCAAAGCATAACGTGCGGGTAATCACGGCCACGTCGCTGTTTGACGGTCATGACGCCTCGATCAACATCATGCGCCGCATCCTCCAGGATACCGGCGTCGAGGTGGTACATCTGGCGCACCACCGCTCGGTACAAGAACTGGTCGATGCGGCCATCGCCGAAGACGCCCAGGGCATCGCCATGACCAGCTACCAGGGCGGGCATGTCGAATCGTTCAAGTATATGATCGACCTGCTGAAGGAACGGAACGCTTCCCATATCAAGGTCTTCGGCGGCGGCGGCGGTGTTATCGTTCCTGATGAAATAAAAGAACTCGAAGCCTACGGTGTCTGCAAGATTTACTCGCCGGAAGACGGGGCGACGCTGGGCCTCCAGGGGATGATTAACCATCTGGTCAGTCAGATTGATTTCTCGACCTTACCTTACCACGCCCTGAACACGGAGAAACTGAATCCTGATAATTTCAGCGAGGTTTCCGGCTTCATCACCGCCGTGCAGCAGGCCAAGGCCGAGGCTAAAGCTGGCAAAAAAGATGGGCTGGCGGCGCTGATGGCGCGGCTCGAACCCTTGGCCGGGCGGCACAATCCGCCAGTCATTGGTTTTACTGGCACCGGCGGCGCCGGCAAATCGTCCTTGACCGACGAGATTCTTTTGCGCTTCCTGCATGACATCGACGACATCCGCATCGCCGTCATTTGCTGCGATCCCTCGCGGCGGAAAAGCGGCGGCGCCCTGCTTGGCGACCGTATCCGCATGAATGCCATCGGCGCTTCTTCACGCATCTATATGCGCAGTTTGGCGACGCGCGATTCGGCCACCGAAGTCGCCGAAGCCCTGCCCGAGGCGGTGATGGTGGCCAAGGCCGCTGGCTTCGACCTGATCTTCGCTGAAACTGCCGGCATCGGTCAGGGCGATTCGCATATCACCGATGTTGCCGATATTTCCATGTATGTCATGACCAGCGAGTTCGGTGCCGCCTCGCAGCTCGAAAAGATTGATATGCTCGACTACGCCGATATCATCGTCGTCAACAAATTCGAGAAGCGCGGCAGCGAGGACGCCCTGCGTGATATTCGCAAACAGGTGAAGCGTAACCGCAAGGCTTTCGAGGCCAAGGATGAAGACCTGCCGGTCTACGGCACCATTGCCTCGAAGTTCAACGACGACGGCGTCACCGCCTTGTACCTCGGCCTCGTCGACATGCTGGCGGCGAAAACCACGCTGAAGCTGACCTCGAGGATGCCGCGCCCGGCTGGGAAAACCTCGTCGTCGAAGACCATCGTCATTCCCGGCGACCGCGTGCGCTACCTCTCGGAAATCACGGAAACGCTGCGCAAATACCACAAAACCACCGCGCAGCAGGCCGAGGCGCTGCGGCAAAAACAACACTTGATTGCGAGCGCCGAGATGATCCGCCAAACCTGCCCGGACGGTAACGGGGAGGCGATGGCGACGCTTCTAAACCTGGCCGATACGTTAAATCCAGCGGTCAGCCCGGAAACTGAAAAGCTGGCCGCTTCCTGGCCGGAGGTGAAAAAACAGTATTCCGGTGACGAGTATGTTTATACCGTGCGCGGCAAGGAGATCCGCGTGCCGCTTTATACCGAATCGCTGGCCCATTCCAAAGTGCCGAAAATCTCGCTGCCGCGCTTTCACGACCAGGGTGACATCTACAGTTGGCTGCGCCGCGAGCATCTGCCAGGGTTTTTTCCCTACACCGGCGGCGTCTTCCCGCTGAAACGCACGGGAGAAGACCCGACCCGCATGTTCGCTGGTGAAGGCGGCCCAGCCCAAACCAACCGCCGCTTCAAACTGGTATCGGCCAACTACGCCGCCAAAAGGTTATCGACAGCCTTCGACTCGGCGACCTTGTACGGTTGGGACCCGGATCTCCGCCCGGATATTTATGGCAAGATAGGGACGTCGGGCGTCAGCATCTGCACGCTTGACGACGTCAAGGTGTTATACGACGGCTTCGACCTCTGCCAGCCGACGACCTCGGTGTCGATGACCATCAACGGCCCGGCGCCGATCATGCTGGCCATGTTCATGAATACCGCCATCGACCAGCAGCTCGACAAATTCCGCGAGGAAAATGGTCGTGAGGCCGGGACGGAAGAACGGGCGAAAATCCGCGCCGATGTGCTGAAAAATGTCCGCGGCACCGTCCAGGCCGATATTTTGAAAGAGGATCAGGGGCAGAACACCTGCATCTTCTCGATAGATTTCGCGCTGAAGATGATGGGCGACATCCAGGAATATTTCGTCGCCAACCAGGTACGCAACTTCTACTCGGTGTCGATTTCCGGCTACCATATCGCTGAGGCCGGCGCCAACCCAATCACACAACTGGCGCTGACGCTGTCGAACGGTTTCACCTATGTCGAATACTACCTGGCCCGTGGCCTGCATATCGACCAGATCGCACCGAATCTGTCGTTTTTCTTCAGTAACGGCATGGATCCGGAATATACGGTCATTGGCCGCGTCGCGCGGCGCATCTGGGCCGTGGCCATGCGCGACAAATACGGTGCCAATCAGGAATCGCAGCGCCTGAAGTACCACATCCAGACCTCTGGCCGCTCGCTGCACAGCCAGGAAATTCAGTTCAACGATATTCGTACCACCTTGCAGGCCCTGTGCGCCATCTACGACAACTGCAACAGCCTGCACACCAACGCTTTCGACGAGGCGATCACCACGCCTTCGAGCGAATCGGTGCGCCGCGCCCTGGCTATTCAGTTGATTATCAACCGTGAATGGGGCCTGGCGAAAAACGAGAACATGAACCAGGGCAGCTTCATCGTCGAAGACCTGACCGATCTGGTCGAGGAAGCCGTCCTCATCCTGTTTGACCAGATCACCGAGCGCGGCGGCGTCTTGGGGGCGATGGAGACCGGCTTCCAGCGCGGCAAGATTCAGGAGGAATCCATCTACTACGAGCACCTGAAGCATACGGGAGAATATCCGATCATCGGCGTCAATACCTTCCGCAATCCGCAGCATGACGCCGCCGCTGATGCCGCCAAACTGGAACTGGCGCGCGCCAGCGACGAAGAGAAGAATTTGCAGCTCGATCGCCTTGCCGACTTCCAGAAACGGCACGCCGCCGAGGCCCCGGAGGCGCTCAAACGGCTAAAGGAGGTAGCGCTTTCAGGCGGCAACATCTTCGCCGAGATGATGGACACCGTGCGCCATTGCAGCCTGGGGCAGATTACCGGCGCTTTGTATGAGGCCGGCGGTAAATACCGCAGAAATATGTAAAGCCGAATAGGTAAAACCATGGGGGTTGGCCACAAACCAGCCCCGCAGATAATATGATGCAACCAAAGGAGAATCCGCATGACCGCTGTGCCGATTGAACCCGCTGAAAACGCCTACGCTTATCCCCTTCTGATTGGGCAGTTGCTGCACCGGCCACGGGCCATGGCCCAGGATCAGGAAATCGTCTACGCCGATGTCATGCGCTATCGCTACCGCGATTTGTTCGCGCGCATCCATCGCCTCGCCAATATCCTCCATGATCTGGGCGTGCGTTTTGGCGACACCGTGGCCATGATGGATTGGGATAGCCACCGCTATCTCGAATGCTTTTTCGCCGTGCCGATGATGGGCGCGGTATTGCAGACCGTCAATGTCCGCCTGTCACACGAGCAGATCGTCTATACCCTGAACCATGCCGAGGCCGATATCATTCTGGTCAACCGCGTATTTTTGCCGATTCTCGCCGCCATTGGCCCGGAGTTGCAGACGGTCAAACAGTTTGTCGTGCTCAATGATGGGGCGGATGAAGGCGTGCCGGATAATTTTGCCGGCGAGTACGAATCGCTGCTGTCAGGCGCCGCCGACCGTTACGATTTCCCGGAGTTCGACGAAAACACCCGCGCCACCACCTTTTACACCACCGGCACCACCGGCTTGCCCAAGGGCGTTTACTTCAGCCACCGGCAACTGGTGCTACACTCTTTAGGCACTTTATCGGCGCTGGGGTTGAGCGTGGGGGATGGCGGCTTGCGCGCCAATGACATCTATATGCCGATGACGCCGATGTTTCATGTCCACGCCTGGGGTGTTCCCTATATGGCCACCTTGGCTGGGGTGAAACAAGTCTATCCGGGGCGTTATATGCCTGATACTTTGCTGGGTCTTAAGCAACGCGAGGGTGTCAATTTTTCCCACTGCGTGCCGACGATTCTGCAAATGCTCCTCACCCATCCCAAAAGCGCGAACGTCGATCTGCGCGGCTGGAAAATAATGATCGGTGGTTCGGCCATGTCACCGGCCTTGGCGGAAGCGGCCAAGGCGCGCGGCATCAATGTTTTTACCGGTTATGGCATGTCGGAGACCTGCCCGATCCTGACCGTGGCGCAATTGCCGGCGGAAGAGATCGGCGGCCCACGGGATACGGCCCTGCGCTGCAAAACCGGTTTGCCGCTGCCGCTCGTCGAGGTGCGCGTCGTCGATGAGGAGATGAATGACGCCCCGCATGACGGCGTGACCATCGGCGAAGTCGTGGTGCGGGCGCCGTGGCTGACGCAAGGCTATCTGAAAGTTCCGGAACAATCGGCGGCGCTGTGGGATGGCGGCTATCTGCACACCCAGGATATTGGCCATATCGACGAAAAGGGCTGGTTGCAAGTCACCGACCGCATCAAAGACGTGATCAAGACCGGTGGTGAGTGGCTGTCGTCCTTGACCTTGGAAAATCTGATCTCCAGCCATCCGGCGGTGGCCGAGGTGGCGGTCATCTCCCTCAAAGACGAAAAATGGGGCGAGCGGCCAATGGCTTTGGTGGTGAAAAAACCAGGCGCGGAGGTAAGCGATACCGAACTTCGTAAAATCTTCGAAGACGCCGCCAAGGAGGGAAAAATTTCCCGCTTCGGCATCATCGAGCGCATCGAATTTGTCGAGGAGCTGCATAAAACCAGCGTTGGCAAACTCAACAAACGGGCCATGCGCAAGGTGTACGACGACAATTGATTGAGATGGTGGCGGCTTGTCAAAGCGGGGCAACGGTCAAAACTCACCCGACAGCAGGAAATCGCAAATGCGCATGGTCTTGATGCCCTGGTGGTTGCCGTCGGCGAAAGCATCGGCGCGCAGCACATACTTGGGGTAGTTGTCACGGATGGCCAGAAGCCGCCCATACTCGCACTCCTCGGTTGCCAGGGTATCAATCTGCTGCGCGATTTGGATATACAATTTTTTCTCCTGGCGGCTGGCGACAAAATCAATCTCGCCACCCGGTACCTGCCCGATGTGGACATCGTATCCTCGGCGCAATAGTTCAAGATAGACGATGTTTTCCAGCATGGCGGCGACGCTATCGGCTGTGTAGCCCAGGACGCTGTAGCGTATGGCCGGGTCGCAGACGAAAAATTTTTCCTGCGTCTTCAAAATTTCCTTGCCCTGAATATCATAGCGGCAGCAACGGTGCAGGATAAAAGCGCCCTGAAGCTTGTTCAGATAGTTGTATACCGTTTCGTTGTCGATCGAGCGGCGTTCGGATTTGAGGTATTTGGCGATGGCGGCGGCGGAAAAAGTCCTGCCGATGTTGTCGAAAGCAAAACGGACGATGCGCTCCAACTGGTCCACTTTGCGGATCTGCCCTCGTTTGACAATATCGGTGAAAATCGTCGAATTGTATATATCCCTGACAATCGTATAGGCTTCACTGGCTGTGTACTCGCGCAAATGAATCGCCGGGAAACCGCCGAAGCGCAAATACCGCACAAATTCGCCATGCGTATCCCCGATCTTGCCGTAGGCGGCGCGAAAGGTCAGATATTCGGCAAATGAGAGCGGAAGTACATGAAATGACACATATCTTCCCGTCAGATAGGTGGAAATCTCCGAGGACATCATGCGGGAATTTGAACCCGTGACATAGACATCAATGTCGAAATCGGTCATAAAGGAATTGACGGCCTTTTCCCAGTGTTCGACCTCTTGTATTTCATCCAAAAAAAGATAGGTTTTGTCGTTTTGCGCCAGACGTTGTTTTACGGCATTATAGAAAAGCTTTGCCGTTTTGATTTCCTCATATTCAAGCGAATCGAAATTGTAGGTAAGAATTCTGTCGGCGGCGACTCCGCGCCGACGCAGTTCACCAGCCACCATGCGTAACAGGGTTGACTTGCCGGAGCGGCGAACGCCAGCAAGAATCTTGACCAATGGCGTGTCGATATAGGCCATGATGTTGTCAAGATATGTGGGTCGTATAATCATCCAAATCCCCCGCCTTATCGGTAATTTCATTTCTAATTTCAAAATGCGCTGACCATTTTCCACGGCCTCTCTCAAGTTCTCCATGTCATTCCGCGCGAAGTCGCGGAATCCAAAAGCCGAGTGGATTCTGCGACTTCGCTTCGCTTCGCGCAAAATGACAGCAAAATCGAAATAGAAATGGAATAACAGATGCCGCAAAACATCGTTCATTGTAAAAGTTTTGCGATTATAACCCGACAAACATTATTATTCCATCCTGCATTGCGGTTTCCGATGCGATATTGCTGATGGCGTGAGCCGCCAGCGAAAAGCGGCAATCCGGTTTCATCATCGCGCCTGCCCATCGGCCATTTCGATGATTTTTCCGGCGCGCTCGGCCACCCGCTGGTCATGCGTGACCATGACGATACTGGCGCCGCCCTGGTTCAATTCGAGAAACAGTCGCAAAATGCCGTCGCCGGTTTTGCGGTCGAGGTTGCCGGTCGGTTCGTCGGCGAGAATCAACAGTGGCTCGATGGCCAAGGCCCTGGCAATGGCCACCCGCTGCATCTCGCCGCCGGAGAGCTGGCCGGGCTTATGACGCAATCGCCGGCTGAGACCAACCTGGGCCACCGCCCGTTCCACCCTGGCCTTGGCTTCGTCCGGCGGCGTCGGGCGATAGAGAAAGGGCAGGGCGACATTCTCCCGCACCGACAGTTCTGGCAGCAGATTGAAGGTCTGGAAGACAAAGCCGATCGCCGTCGCCCGTAAACGCGAACGCCCGTCGTCATCGAGCGCCGCTACATCCTGACCGCCCAGAAAGTACTCGCCGCTATCGGGCGTCACCAACAGACCCAAGATGTGCAGAAGTGTCGATTTGCCGGAGCCGGAAGCGCCCATGACGGCCAGGAAATCGCCACGGTCAAGGTTGAGGCTGAGGCCACGCAGCGCTTCGACGCGCTCACCACCCAGTTGGTAGGATTTGCTCAGATTTCTGGCAATAACTAACATGGCGGTTACGGCGCTGCCGCCGGGCGGACGAGGCTGACGATCTGGCCTTCTTTCAGCCCCTCTTTGATTTCGACGAAATCATCGGTTTGCGCCCCCAGCACGACCTGCTGTTCGCTAAAGCCGAAGGCGCCGCGTACATAGCAATACGCTTTGCCGTCGTGGTAAAAAATGGCCGCCACAGGCAGGCTGAGCGCGTTTGGCGCCGACTGGGCGAGGATCGAGACGCGGCAGGTCATACCGGGACGCAGGCGTTTGTCGCTTTCGGCGACGAGAAAGGTCACCTGAAAATATTTTTCCTGATCCTGGCTATTATCGGCTGCGGCTAACGCGCCGATAAAATTCAAGTCGCCGGTAAAAATGCTGCCGGGATAGGCATCGACGGTGATCGTCGCCTTCTGGCCGACCGCCAGCTTGAACAGGTCGATCTCGCGGGCTTGGCTGCGGACGATCATTTTAGAAATATCCGGCAGATAGAGGATCGGCTGATTGAAGACGACGCCGTCGCCGACCCTGGGTTTGCGCTTTTCCCGGTCGTGCCAGGCTTCGTATTGGATGACCAGGCCGGCAAAGGGGGCGCGGATTTCCGTCTTGGCCAGTTCCTCTTCAGCGCGGCGCAACGCCGCCTCCTGCGCCGTCAGTTTGCTTTTTACTTGCGCCAGGGCCGCTTCGGCGCGGGCGACGCGGAAGATGCCACCCTGTTTGCTGCCCTCGACCGCCACCGCCGCGTTGGCCTCTTTGGCGCGGGCCGCTTCGAGCATGGCCGGAAAAACGTTGTCGTGGAAATTTTTTGCCCGACTGGCCGCCGCCTCGTAGCGTTTGCGCACCGCCTCGAGCTTTTCTTTAGTGGCCGCCATTTCCGAGGAGTTGTCGAAGCCGTCTTTGGCCAGGGTCTGCAAATCGCGGAAGTATTCCTCGTGCCGCTGTAATTCGATTTTCGCCTTCTGCTCCTCCTCGACAAACTGCGAGGCTTGCAGCGGCCCATCGCCTTCTTTTAGTTTTTTCAGTTCGAGCCTCGCCACATTGAGCTGGTAATCGGCACTGTCAATCTCCTGGCGCACCTGATTTTTTTCATAGGCCAGGGCCTGTTCCGCCGCCCATACCGCCGAGCGCAGGCCTTCGGCCTCGGCTCGGTACTGTTCGACGAGACGCTGGAAAGGCGCCGGATCGAGCCTGACTAGCACATCATCTTTTTCGACGCGGGCGCCATCCTCGACCAAATAGACGATCTTCCCTTCGTTGCCTTCGAGTTCCGAGGCGATCATATGCGACTGAGCGGCATCCAAAACACCAATTACATCGACCCGCACCTGCAGGTCGCGCCGCTCCACCCTGGTGGTCAGCGCCGCCTCTTCCGGCGTCTGGCCACGGCCCGGCACAAACAAGGCCAGCGCCACCATGAGGACGATCAGAGCCAAGCCAAGCAGGCGCTCACGAGCCATTGCCGTCCTCCCGCGCCAAAAGGGTTCCCAATACGGAACGGAAACGATATAAGCCGACGATGGCCGTCACCCGCTCGGCGAACAGTTCGGTGCGCGCCCGCTGCATCTGCTCCTGCGCTTCCAAGAGGGCAAAATTATCGGCCATGCCGTTACGGAATTTGCTTTCGGCCAAAAGCATCTTGCCGCGCGTCTGGCGCAACTGCTCTTCAAGCAAAGCAATGCGCTGGCGGTGTTTGTCGATATTGCCAAGTTCTGAGCGCACCTCCTGGCTGACATTCTCCCGCAAGGTTTCCTGGTCGAGCTTCATCCCCTGGTATTGCAGCAGTTGCTGTTGGTAGGCGTTTTTCTCGGCGGTGCGGAACAGGTCGTTATCGCTGGTCACCGTCGCCAGCCAGGTTTCCTGATCCAGGGAAAAATTACGGTTATTGCCAGACAGGTTATAGTTCAGTTGCAGATTGAGCTGCGGTAAAAGATTATTTTTCGCCAGCCGCAGTTGCCGCTCGCTTTCTTTCTCCAGCCGCTGGCTTTGCAACACGTCGATGCGGTTTTTCATGGCGATGGCCATGGCCTCGTCGCTTTTGATGGTCAAGGGCGCGTAGTCGAGCGGCGCGTCGATCGTCACCAGGCCTGCCTGCGGGATAGCCAAAAGCTTTTTCAGCTCGCCCAGGGCATCGGCCAGTTCCTGGCGGCGCACGGTTAAATCATCTTCCAGGCTTTTGACGCGGATTTCGGCGCGGTAGGCGTCCATCGCCTCGGCCAGCCCGGCCCGTTCTTTTATCCTGACTATTTCAAGGTGATGTTTGAGCAGCTTTTCCTGTTCGGTCAGCAAATCTATCTGCGCGTTGCGCTGGACGATGTCATAGACTGATTGCACGGTGCGCAAAACAACGCTGACTTGTTGGGTATAGTAGGCCAGCCGTGCCGATTGCAGGGCGTACAGGCTGGCATCGACGCCGGCCATGGCGTATTCCTTGCCGAAACCGCGCAGCAGCGGCACATCGAGACCGGCACTGACCAATGAATAGGGGACGCCACCCCACTCGCCAACGGTTGGGCTCAGCGAAGCGGTGACGCCGTTCGAGAGCATTTTACTGCCACGCGCGCCGACGAGCCAGGTGCGCTCGGAGGTGGAATCGGCGCTCAGTTGCGTCGAAGGCATCACCTTGAGGTCGAAGGTGCTCTTCGCCGAATCGACGGCCAACTGGCTGCCCTTGAGATTCAGCTCGCCTTTGGCCAGGTCGCGGTTGTGGGCCAGGGCATACTGAATCGCCTCGTCGAGGCTGAGATGCAGCTCCGGCGCGGTGGCGCCGGCGGGCGGCGCGGCGCCAAACAACAGGCAGAGCAATGTGGCCAGGAAAAAAGCTGTCGGCTTCATGCCGTCTTTTCCCTCCTAATACAAAAGCTGTCTGGGGATGCGATCCAGTGCCACCACGATAAAAGAGAAGCAAGAGAGGATGAAGAGCACGGCGATGCCCAGAGCCAGGCCGCGCCGCTCGATAATGAAGCGGCAGCGGGCGTAGACGACACCCAACATCGGTACAATCGGAAACAGATAACGGCCCTGGGTTTGAAAATCCTGCACCCAGGAATGCCAAACGGTGGTAGCAATCAATCCAAGGGCCAGGAAAACGGCGATGGCGGCGTGGCTGCGATGGTACCAGCCGCCGCGTAAGAGGATATTGCCAAAGAAATAGACCAACAGCGCCACTGCGGTCCAACGCACTAGATTGTAATAGCGGTCGCCGCTGACGATGGTGTGGTAGCCGTACATACCAAACGAACACATAAATGTTCTTTCGCTCCAGCGCTCCTTGCCGAGGATGTTGCGGAGAGTAACTCCTCTCGCTTTTTTATGGAGTAATGGCGCCTGATTGGCCAACGGTGTATCGGGATGAAAGGCTCGTTGCGCTTTTTGCATCAGCATCGCCCGTTGCATGGCTGGAAAGTTCCAGTCGTTGGCCTGGTAATCTAAATATTTTTTCACTCCCAGAGGAACGAGGCCGATGAGACAGACCACGGCCAGGCGTTTGACCAGCTTCCACCGCGCTTCTCGCGGATAGTCTTTGAAGATGTCGATGGCGAGAAAGAGCAGCGCCGCCAGCGTGAAAATCACATAATTTTCCTTGCTCTGGAGGACGAGCGCCGCCACGCAGGCGAGCAAGAATCCTCGCAAAAGCCAGGCTGGACTAGGTTGGCCACGCAGAAAACGGTGCAGGACGCTTTCCGGCTCGATCAACAGCCAGGCTCCGAGGAAGGCGGCGAACAGGGCCAAGGCATCGGAATTGCAATAGGAGAAAATATACCAGATTTGCGGCGAAATCAGGAACACCGCTGCCAGGTAGCGGCTGGGCTGGTTCCGGCAGGCGATCAGGGCGATGGTGGCGAACAGCAGCAGATTCAACAGCCGTGCCGACTGGGTATGGTCGATATGAAAAATCTCAGCCAGCCGCATCATCTTGCCGTTCAGCAGATAATAAATTTCGTTCTTCGACAGGCGCGTGACGCCATAGGGGCTGTAGCTGCCGGCAATGGCCGGATCGTCGAGACGTGGTGGCGTCGAATGGCTGGCATAATAGTCCGAGGCGGCGACATGGACGTATTCGTCAGGGTGCATATCGTATTGGCTGATCCACGACATGGCGGCCACCAGCGCCAAGGCCACGAACAGCGCCATTGGCACGTAATCGAGATTTTCGGCCAGATGCGATACCCCCCAATAGATCAGTCCGAGGAAGAGGAGCAAAATTACCACGCGGGCTAATTCCAACCAGACATCGACCGGCGCCTTTTCCAGCGTCAGCGGTAACAGGAAATTGCCGTCGCCGCCGCTCGTAATAACATCGAGGCCGTCAGTGGTGACGGTATGGCTGCCAATCTGTTGCAGAGGTTGCAGTTTGGCCAAGGTTTCCGGGCTGTTCAGGACAATCGGCGCGAGGCCGATCTGCCTGATCACCAGCGATTCAATGCGGCTCGATCCAGCATACTCCACCGGGTCGATACGCAGGCGTTCCTTGCCATGCAGATTGGTCAGGAAAAAGCTGTAATCCTGCCGCTCCGGCGTCACTCGCACACTGACCATATTTTTTTCCGAAAACGGCGCGTTCTCCTTTGCCCAGTAAATCTTGAACAAACTCGGGCGCTCGACCTGTAGCCGCAGTTCGACATGGGCGACATTGTAGATCAAGCTGTAATACAAGATCAGCGCCAAGAGGCAAAGCGGAGCAAAAAACCAGTGTCTTTTCAGCATTGTTTTTCCTGTGTGCGTGTCGGCAACGAATATCGTGAGGCGCGGGATGGATAAACCTGTCTCGATTTATGAGCGCAATATTTTACCGTCCTTCCCTGGAACCGCCCCTTTGTTTTTGCTATGATCTCACAAATCAGCCGGCGAGCCACCGCTGGCGCCGCGCAGCATACCTTTTCAGCGCCACGCAATCAACAGGGAGGTGGGACGGGCCGCAGCCGCTTATAACCGTGTCACGGAAAGAGGAAAACTTACCGTTGCCCGGTGGCATCCAGCCGCCGCGCAAAAAGTGTATGGCTTCGAGGAGGGCCAAGCGTTATGGAACACAAGTCGCTTAGGGGAGAATGTATCGCCGAGTTTATCGGCACCTTCACCTTTCTTTTTTTCGGCATGGGCTGCGTTGCCGGGCTGCTGCTGGCCGGGGCCAGCTACGGTCAGTGGGAGATCAGCATCATCTGGGGCATGGCGGTGGCCCTCGGCGTTTATCTGACCGCCGGTGTCTCAGGCGCCCATCTCAACCCGGCGGTGACCGTGGCCTTGTGGGGATTCGCGGGTTTCGATGGCCGCAAAGTCATCCCCTTCATCATCGCCCAGACTCTCGGTGCCTTCTGCGCCGCCGTGCTCGTTTATCTGCTCTACCACAACCTTTTCGCCGCCGCCGATGCCGGCAAGACGCTCGACAGCGCACGAGTTTTCTGCACCTTCCCTAACGCCAAGATCAATCTGGCGCAAGCCTTCGCCACTGAATTTGTCATCACCGCCCTGTTGATGATGCTGATTATGGGCCTGGTCGATGACGGCAACGGCGTGCCGCGCGGGCCGCTGGCTCCTCTTTTGATCGGTATTCTCGTGGCCACAATCGGCGGCTCTTTCGGTCCTTTGACCGGTTTTGCCATGAACCCGGCCCGTGATTTCGGCCCGCGGCTGTTCGCTTTCTTCGCCGGCTGGGGCGTGCCGGTGATGACCGGTAGCCGCGCCATCCCCTATTTTCTCATCCCGCTGATCGCGCCGGTGCTGGGCGCCTGTTTGGGGGCTTTTATTTACAAACGCTGTATTGGCAGCAACTTGCCGGGGCGCAAAGGATGATCGCTGGTTCTTTACCCAATTTCCACAAGGAGGAAAGAGTATGGCAACGGAAAAAAAATACGTCGTCGCCCTGGATCAGGGAACCACCAGTTCCCGCACCGTGGTGCTGGATAAAAATGCCCGTATCGTCAAGGTATCGCAACGCGAGTTTCCACAAATTTACCCGAAACCGGGCTGGGTCGAGCACGACCCGATGCAGATATGGGCTACGCAGAGCTCGACCATGACCGAGGCCCTGGCCGAGGGCGGCATCACCGCCGAGGAGATCGCCGCCATCGGCATCACCAACCAGCGGGAAACCACCGTGGTCTGGGAAAAGAATAGCGGCAAGCCCATCCACAACGCCATTGTCTGGCAGTGTCGCCGCACCGCCGCCATCTGCGAGGAACTGAAGAAAATCGCGGGCTTCGACGACTATGTGCGCGAGAACACTGGCCTCTTGCTCGACCCCTATTTCTCCGGCACCAAGATCAAATGGATTCTCGATACCGTGCCCGGCGCGCGCGACAAAGCGGAAAAGGGCGAATTGCTCTTCGGCACCGTCGATACCTGGCTGATCTGGAACCTGACCCAGGGCAGCGCCCATGTCACCGACTACACCAACGCCTCGCGCACCATGCTCTTCAACCTGCATACGCTGCAATGGGATGAAAAAATTCTGTCAACATTAGGCATCCCGGCTTCGATGCTGCCGCAGGTCAAATCCTCATCGGAAATTTATGGCCAGGCCAATATCGGCGGGCGCGGCGGTTTCCGCATCCCGATTGCCGGTATCGCGGGAGACCAGCAGGCGGCGCTCTTCGGCCAGCTCTGTGTCCGTGACGGCATGGCGAAAAATACCTACGGCACTGGCTGCTTCATGCTGATGCAGACCGGCAAAAAGGCGGTGACCTCGCAACATGGCCTCATCACCACCCTGGCCTGTGGCCCGAAGGGCGAGGTCAGCTATGCCCTCGAAGGCTCGATTTTTGTCGCCGGCGCCGCCATCCAGTGGCTACGCGACGAGTTGAAGCTGGTGGACGACGCCTCGGATTCGGAATACTTCGCCGCCAAGGCCACGACCAGCAACGGTGTTTATGTCATCCCCGCCTTCACAGGCCTCGGCGCCCCGCACTGGGACCCCTATGCCCGCGGCGCTATCTTCGGCCTGACCCGTGGCAGCAACGCCAACCATATCATCCGCGCCACGCTGGAATCCATCGCCTACCAGGCCAAGGATGTTATCGAGGCCATGCAGGCCGATTCCGGCATCACCCTGCAAGCCCTCAAGGTCGATGGCGGCGCCTGCGCCAACAATTTCCTCATGCAGTTCCAGGCCGACCTGTTGGGTGTGCGTGTCGAGCGCCCGGAAATCCTCGAGGTCACGGCCCTGGGCGCCGCTTTTCTCGCCGGGTTGGCCACCGGTTTCTGGAAAGATTTGGATGAGGTAAAGGCCCATTTGCGCACGGGCCGCGTCTTTGAACCCTCCGATGACCGGGCCAAACAGGCTGCCCGCTATAAAGGCTGGACAAAGGCGGTGAATAAGGCGTTACAGTGGCTGGATGTGGAAGGGGAATGAGAAGAGTTAACCAGGAGGCCACCATGGCCGGCACAACCTTGATGGAAACGGATGTAATCATAGTCGGTGGCGGCGCCACCGGGGCCGGGGTGGCCAGGGATTGCGCCCGGCGCGGCCTGCGCTGCGTGCTGCTGGAGCGTTGGGACATTTCCACCGGAGCCACTGGGCGCAATCATGGCCTTCTGCACAGCGGCGCCCGCTACGCGGTAACGGATGGCGAATCGGCCCGCGAGTGCATCGAGGAAAACAAGGTACTTAAGCGCATCGCCCATCACTGCGTCGAGGACTCGAAAGGGCTGTTCATCACTCTGCCAGAGGACGATCTTGGCTATCAGGCAAGTTTCATTGAGGCCTGCCAAAGAGCCGGCATCGAGGCGAGGCGCATTGAGCCTCAGGAAGCGCTACGGCTGGAACCGGCGGTCAACCCGGCGTTGATTGGCGCGGTGCTGGTGCCGGACGGCGTGGTCGATCCCTTCCGCTTGACCGTGGCTAATATCCTCGACGCCACGGAGCATGGCGCCCAGTGCCTGACCTATCACGAAGTGACCAATATCCTGCAAGAAAATGGCCGGGTGACCGGTGTCCTCGCCCATGACCATCTCAAACATCAGACCCTCGAAATCCGGGCGGCCATCGTCGTCAACGCCGCCGGTATCTGGGGCCATGGCCTGGCACAAATGGCCGGGGTGACGGTGAAGATGTTCCCGACCAGAGGGTCGCTGCTCATCTTTGCCCACCGCATCAACAATATGGTCATCAACCGCTGCCGCAAGCCCGCCGACGCCGACATCCTGGTGCCTGGCGACACGGTATCGCTGATCGGCACTACGTCGGTTCCCATCAGCTTCGACGAACTTGACGACCTGCGGGTAACGGCGGAAGAGGTGGATGTGCTCATCCGCGAAGGGACGCTCCTTGCGCCAAAGCTCCTGACCACGCGAAAACTCCGCGCCTATGCCGGGGCCAGGCCCTTGGTCGCCGACGATAACGACAGCACGGGCCGCAGCATCAGCCGCCACATCGTCCTGCTCGACCACGCCAGCCGCGACGGCCTGGAAGGCTTTGTCACCATCTCCGGCGGCAAACTGATCACCTACCGGCTGATGGCCGAGATGACCACCGACCTGGTTTGCAAAAAACTGGGCCGCGAGGCCACCTGCGTCACCGCCCAAGAGCCACTGCCCGGCTCGCGCGAGGCGGCCAGCGAGACACTCGGCAAGGTCGATGCCCTGCCACGCACCATTCGTGGCTCGGTGGTATCGCGCCACGGTGACCGGGCAGCGGTCATGGCGAGAAGCGAGGATCTGGACACCAGCCTGGTCTGCGAGTGCGAAACCGTCACCGCCGGCGAAATCAAACACGCGGTGGAGGAGCTGCATGTGCATACCCTCACCGACCTGCGCCGCCGCACCAGGATTGGCATGGGGCCATGCCAGGGTGAACTCTGTGCCTGCCGCTCGGCGGGTCTTTTGGCTCGCTATCAGGCCGCCGCGCCGAAAGAAGCAGAGGCGCACCTGAAGCATTTTCTTGAAGAGCGCTGGAAAGGTGTGCGCCCGTTGGCTTGGGGCGACGCTCTGCGCGAAAGCGAATTCACCATGTGGCTGTATCAGGGCGTGTGTGGGTTGCGGGCGGAAGTGAGCTGATAGCGGAAAGTTTTCAGTTGCTGATAAATTGTCAGCAACTGAAAGTGACTGCTGTGGGCGGAGGAAAAAATTCGAGAGAGACCCTCTTAAAACGTTTGTTTCGCAGAAAGAGAAAAATGGCATACGAATTTGACGGCAAGAAATACGAGCAGGCATCCACTCACCAAAAGGAATGGGGCACAAAGCTCATTGCCGAGCTGGCTCTGCGGGGAGACGAGCGAGTGCTTGATCTTGGCTGTGGTGATGGAGCGCTGACCCTGCGCCTGGCCGAGCTTTTGCCGCGAGGAAAAGTGGTGGGGATAGACGCTTCTCAAAGCATGATTGATGCCGCCCGCCCGAAAGAACGCGACAATCTGCGCTTCCTGCTGATGGACATCGACGCTCTTGCCTTCAACGAACGTTTCGACCTGGTTTTCTCCAATGCGGCGCTGCACTGGGTCAAAGATCATAGGCGGCTGTTGAAAAACCTGCACGGGGTGCTCGCCGCCGGTGGCCGTCTTCGTTTCAACTTCGCTGGCGACGGCAACTGCTCGCGCTTCTTCAAGGTGGTGCGGGAAGCCATGGCTTTGGCGGAATTCAGGGCTTATTTCACCGGGTTTGCCTGGCCCTGGTATATGCCTTCTGTTGACGACTACCTGGCCTTGATCGAGGCAAGCGGGCTGTACGAGGCGCGGGTCTGGGGTGAAAATGCCGACAGACGCTTTCCGAATGAAGAAGCGATGATTCAGTGGATTGACCAGCCGAGCCTGGTGCCTCTCCTCCCCCAGATAGTCGATAAAGACCGGGAAGCTTTTCGTGGATTTGTTGTCCGCCGGATGATCGAAGAGACGAAGGGAAATGATGGCAGGTGCTTCGAGACCTTCCGCCGCATCAATGTCTTGGCAACAAAACGAGCATAGCCGCACAAAAGGGCATAAACCCTAAGGAGGAACACCATGCGTTTTGATGTGATTATCATCGGCGGCGGGCTGGCTGGTTATGCCTGCGGCATCAAACTGGCGACGGCGGGCCAATACTGCGCCCTGGTCAGCGCCGGGCAAGGCGCCTTGCATTTTTCCTCCGGCTCGTTCGATTTTTTAGGTAGCTTGCCGGATGGCGAGCCTGTGGAGTGCCCAGCGGCGGCCTTGCCCCTTCTGGCCGCCCAGTCGCCATGCCATCCCTATGCCCTGTTGGGCGCAGCGGATTGCCTGGCCCTGGCCCGCGAGGCGGAAGAACTGCTGGCCGCAAGCGGCGTCGCCATGTGCGGCTCCATCGAACGGAACCACCTGCGCCTGACTCCCTTCGGCCTTTTGGCGCCATCCTGGCTCAGCGCCCCGGAGGTGCCAGTGGCGAATTTCGGCGAGGTCTTGCCCTGGAAGAAAGTCGCCATTGTCAATATCGAGGGCTTTCTTGATTTTTACCCGGAAATCCTGGCCGAGCGGCTGCGCGATATGGGCGCGGAGACCAGTCTCGGCTCGCTGGGACTGCCGGCGCTGAACCGGCTGCGGGAAAACCCCAGCGAATTCCGCTCCGTCAACATCGCCCAGGCCCTGAACAGCCCGGAAAATTTCAATCAACTGACTGATGGCCTGAAAAAATTCGCCGAAAACAGTGATGTCCTTTTCCTGCCCGCCTGCCTCGGCCTGCGTGACCCAAACGTGGCGGCAATACTTGGCAAGCGCCTGAGCAAACCAGTGCGCCTCATCCCCACCTTGCCACCGTCGCTGATCGGTGCGCGGATCAATCATATCCTGGCGCAGCGCTTCCGCGCTTTGGGCGGCGTCATCATGCCCGGAGACACGGTCTTGCGCGGCGAAATAGGGGACGGAAAAGTCGAAAAAATATACACCGCCAATCACGAAGACATCCCGCTGACCGCCGGGAATTATGTGCTGACCAGTGGCAGCTTTTTCAGCAAGGGCCTGCAAGCGGAGCAAACCGGCATCCGCGAACCGGTGTTCGGGCTGGATGTGACCGCTGCCTCCGCTCAGCGGGAAGAGTGGACGGCGAAAAGCGTATTTGCGCCCCAACCCTATGCCAGCTTTGGCGTTGAAATCGACGCCTCGTTACGCGGACAAATCGGCGGCGCGGCCATCGACAATTTGTATGTGGCCGGCATGATTCTTGGCCACTGTGACGCCATACGCCAAGGTTGCGGCGCCGGTGTTTCGCTTGTTAGTGCCCTGGCGGTGGCGCGGGGGATTTTGGCGGGATGAAATCTGACGACAACTGGTTAGATTATTATGCGATTCGAGTGGGATTCCAACAAAGCGCTGGCAAATCTGCGTAAACATTATGTCAGTTTTGAGGAGGCATCCAGCGCGTTTCGTGACAATTTTTCTGCCACCACACGTGATCCGGACCATTCGGAAAGTGAAGATCGTTTTGTAACTTTTGGCGTTTCATCGCGCGGACGATTGCTGGCAATATCCCACACCGAACGCGGAAATTCCATCCGCATCATTTCCGCGCGGTTGGCGACCAATATGGAAAGGAGGATTTATGAAGAAGGGTAATCTGGAAACGCAGGATGAGCTTCGTCCTGAATACCAACGATCTGATTTTGGCGTAATAGCGCGTGGTAAATATGCCGGTCGCATCAGGGAAGAAAGCAACATTGTGCTCCTTGACCCGGAGATTGCCAAGGCTTTTCCCAATGATGAGGCGGTCAACAAGGCGCTTCGCTATTTTCTTGAAATAGCGGAAGTCTCAACGCGCCTCACTTCTCGTTCCAACGATAACTGCTAAATAATTAAGATATAATATATCCTGCACAAGGAACATCCATGACTAGTGAACTTACCTGGCGCCGGGCCATTGAACAGGTCTTACGGGCCTCCAATGAGCCGCTGCATTACAACGATATTACTCAGCGGATTCTCGAAGGCGGCCTGCGGAAAAATGTTGGCGCCACGCCCGCCGCCACGGTAATGGGGCATATTGCCGCTTCCATCAAACACGAAGGCGAAGCCTCACCTTACCTGCGGGTGGCCAAAGGCGTCTTCGCCTTACGGAAGACAGAATCCGCGCCACAGTCGCAATTGCTCTCCGGCATCGCCGAATCAGCGGATGAAGAAGTACAGTACGAAATTATTAGCTCTTTTGGCATGTTCTGGCGGCGAAACGCCGTGCAATGGACGGCAACACCTAAACTCTTAGGTATGCAGCAACTGAGCGCCACGCCGGTTGATTTTCACGCCCAACTTGGCATTTATTTGCTCTACGATGGCCGGGAAGTGATTTATGTCGGCAGAACGACCGACCGCCCTCTGGGAAAGCGGCTCTACGAGCACACCCTGGACCGGTTTTCCGCCCGCTGGGATCGCTTTTCCTGGTTCGGTCTCTTGCCGGTGGCCGAGTCCGGGCAACTTCAGACTTTGCCCGACACCTACAGCGCTGCCCAACTGATCCCAGCCCTGGAAGCCATTTTGATCGAGGCCCTGGAACCTCGCCAGAACCGTAAACGTGGCGACGACCTGGCGGCGGTGGAATATTTGCAAAAGGTTGACCCGGAAATTGAAAAGAAGAAGGTCAAGGCCATGCTAGATGACGCGCTTGGTAAATTGTGAAAAAATAGCGTTAGCGAAATGATAGAATTGAGCAACGGGAGAGAAACATGGAAAGACAATTCAGCGTTATCATCGAACGCGATCAGGACGGCTATTATGTGGCCTCCGTCCCCGCGCTGCGTGGCTGCCATACCCAGGCGGAATCCCTTGACGAACTACTCATTCGCACTAAAGAGGCTATCGAATTGTGTATGGAAGTTGAGGGTCAGGAAGTGGAACCGCTCGATTTTATAGGAGTACAGCAATTGAGTGTCGCGCTATGACAAAACTGCCAGCATTGACCGGCAAGATTCTAATCGCCGCGTTACTCAGGGCGGGTTTCGAGGTAGTGCGCATCAAAGGGAGCCACCACTATCTGCGGCATCCTGACGATCGTTGCACGGTGGTTCCGGTTCACGCTGGGGAAACTATAGGTTCCGGGCTACTGGCGAAAATTTTGAAAGATTGCGACCTATCGCGCGATGACTTGCTTCGTTTCCTCTAAAAAATTGGCAATTCACTCTACCAACCCGCATGGAGCAATCTCATGGGCTTACTCGAAAACACCGATTTTGAGAACTGCACCAAATGCACGATCTGCACGGAATACTGCCCGGTGTCAGCCAACAACAGCCTCTTTCCCGGCCCGAAGCAGTCCGGCCCGGACGGCGAACGCCTGCGGTTGAAGGACGCCAGTTTTTACGACACGGCGCTGCTCCACTGTACCAACTGCAAGCGTTGCGAGGTCGTCTGCCCATCTGGGGTCAAGATCGGTGACATCATCCAACTGGCGGCGGAAAAGTACGGAAGGCGGAAATTCTCGCCGCGCAATTTCATCCTCTCGCACACCGATTTGATGGGCGGCCTGTCCACGCCTTTCGCTCCGTTGGTCAACGCCGTCACGGCTGTGCCAGCGGTAAAGGGCATCCTTGATAGCGCGTTAGGCGTGCCGCGAGAGCGTCATTTGCCGAGCTACGCCTTCGGCACTTTCCGTCGCTGGTTCGGTAAAGAGGCGGCGGCGCGGCAAGCCGGTTTTTCGCGCCAGGCGGCTTTCTTCCACGGCTGCTACATCAACTACAACAACCCGTCGCTGGGCCGCGACGTGTTGACGGCGCTGAACGCCTTTGGCGTTGGTGTCCAATTGCTGGCGCGGGAAAAGTGCTGCGGCGTGCCGCTGATTGCCAACAAATTCTTCGATGCGGCGCGGCACAACGCCTTCATCAACAAACAATCGCTGCGTGAGGCCATCGGTCGTGGTCTGCCGGTAGTGGTGGCCTCCTCGACCTGCGCCATGACCCTGCGCGACGAATACCCCAATATTTTGGGCGTCGATACCACGCCGCTGCACGGCAAGATCGACCTGGTCACCCGCTTCCTGCACCGGCTATTAGAGGAAGGCCGCGAAGTCAGTTTGAAACCGCTGAAACTGCGCGTTGCCTATCATACCGCCTGCCACCTGGAACGCATCGGCTGGGCTGCCTATTCCATCGACCTGCTCAAACGCATACCTGGTCTGGAGGTGGTGCTGTTAGAATCGCGCTGCTGCGGTATTGCCGGCACCTATGGTTTCAAAAAGGAAAATTACGAGACCTCGCAGAAGATCGGTGCCGAACTTTTCCGCCAGGTTGAGGAGAGTGGCGCCGATCTCATCGCCTGTGACTGCGAGACCTGCAAGTGGCAGATCGAGATGTCCACAACGAAAAAATGTGAACACCCGGTGACGCTGTTCGCCAGAGCGATCACCGGCGAAAAGGTGTTATGAGCAAAAGATTACCTTCGGGCGTCAAAATCCGGCTTCAGCAGGGCATTGATCTCTTCGGGAAAGGCCATGCAGATGCTTTCGTTGTAAAGATTGCGCAAGGCGCCGGTATCGGGCGTGCCTAGGGCGGCATTGAAATAGGTTTTGGGCGAGAAGAGCAGGTGAAAGCGGAAGGCGTCATCGTCCGCCGTACTGGTAAAGAAATTCATGTTGAAGCTGTAAAGCCCCATTTTGTCGTAGGCGGCCATGGCGCAGGCCAGACCGGCGGCAATATCCGCCAGATCGGCGGGCGTCAGTTCCAAGGTGGCGCGGACATTTTCCACTACCGCCATCACATCGCCGGCTGTACCCAGGGGCGCGAATGTTGTCATCCAGTGGCAGCGACCGATTTTTCCCAAATAGCGGCGGCCATCCGCCTTTTCCGCTGCCACCAGATCGTCCCAGTAGATGCTTCCATGTTGCTCGAAGTAAACTTTTGCCGCGTCGATTTCCTCCCGCATCAGGGATGGCGCCGTTGAGGTGGAAAACACCTGTAAATGGGGATGGATGACGGAACTTCCCGACGGCGGCATGGAGTTCCAGTTGATGATGTGGTACACGGCTTCGGGGTGCTTGGCCGCGACGACCCGCTCGAAAAATTCAAAACAGAATGTAAAAAGTTCGGCTATGAGGGACGGCGTAAAACCCGTCATCGGCAGGTAGTGAAGGCGGGTGCCGAAAAGCGCCACGGTGCTGATGCTGTCGTAGGGCGCGAGATTGGGGAAAATCATCATATCCCCCTTTTGCATCCGGCCTTCACTGATGAGATCCTCGGCAAAACAGGGCGTCACCTGGTGGGCGTTGGTACCGCAGAACGGGCACCAATCACCAGCCTTCGCGATCAGCGCCTCCATATCCGGCTTTTTCCAGGAAAGGGGCATGAAATGACAGATCCGGCTGGTGCGCCGGGTTAGGGGATCGATGCGAATTTCACTTTCCGTGCGCTGAAGTTCCGGGCCCTTGTGCGGCACCGTCATCAGAGTCTCTTTTTTGATGGCTTCAAATTTCATGGGACCTCCGTTTGCCACAGCGTCGGCCATGGCGATCTGGCTTTGCCAAATGGCGACAATTTTTACTGCTGTTTGAACTGTGGCCGTCCGATCCACAGCGGCGAGGCGATGCCGCGTTGGTAGGCGTTCAGGGCTTCGGGGGAGGAATTGACCCGCAGGTTGCTGAAGCTGCCATCTTTGTTTTCCCAGCGTTCATGCCAATAGACGGCCAGCCGTAGCCGAGGATATTTGCGGGGCAGATCGCGAAGAGCGGTGGCAATGAACCCGGCCTTATCACCAGGCGGGTATTCGCCCACTCCCCATTCGGCGACGAAAACCGGTTTGTCTGCATCGAGTTTACAGATTTCAGCATAAGGCCCGGCCATCATATCGCCGAATTCAGCCCACCCTTCCGAGCGCGCCATTTTGCCGTAGACGCTCAAACCGAGCCAATCGACGTAGTCGGCGCCTGGATAGTAGTTGCTGAATCGGTTCCAAGGCGCGCGCGGCGAGCTGTAATTGTTGACATGAAAGCCCCACATGATGTTCGTCGCCTGACGGGCGCGCACCCGGTCAACTACATAGCGATAGGCCCGTTTATACAGCTCCGGCCCGGCGTACAGCGTCCGGTCATCTTTGTGTCCAACCACTTTGCCGGCGCCGGAGAAGTAGCCGGACCAGGGAAACCAGGTGCCATTCATCTCCAGGCCCCAGGTGACCAGCAGCGGTTTGCCGTACTGGCGTGCCGCATCGGCCCAGTCGTCGATATATTTGTCACACTTGCCGGCAAGAATCCGCTGGAGTCCGAAACGGCCCGCTTTCTCACCCTCATCGTATGGCTTATCCCATGGCGACCAGAACAGGAGCGGCACGGCGCCGTAGCTCGAGATCATCCTCACGGTTTTCTCCGGGAAGGCCTGGTCGCCCCAAAAGTTGCCGCAGGCCACCACGGCCAGCGGTTTACCGGTGAGCCGCTCAAAGTGGGTGAGCGCCTCGTAGGTGACATGAGATTCACCGTCGCCAAAATCGATAAAGGCGCCGGTATACACTCCATTTGTTGGCATAACCAAGGAAAGCGGCCCATTCGTTTTATGCGGGCCGTTTTCGGTCGTTGCCGCTTGGTCGCGGCAGGCGGCGATAAGGATCAGCAGGAGCGGCAGCAGGATGAAAACCATGCGCGTCCGCATCGGAGAAGGCGAAAAACAGGTCATGACCATACCGTGGGGAATCAGGATGTATAGGAAACGGAAGCAGTGCGGTCGAGCTTGCCCCAGCCGACCCACACGCCTTTCAAGGCCCGAAATATCGCCCGGATGACGACGATGTTGAGGACTGGCCGATAGATGAACCGCATCGGCAGTACCAGCCAGGTCTGGCGCAGCGGTTCTCGCTCGACCAGGCAAGCAACCGTTGCCAGAACCAGATCGGCGGCAATGAAGGTAAGAAAATAAAAATAGAGAATCGCGTTGGCCGGACTCATCACCAAAGAAATCAGCAGAACCAGATCGATGATCGAGCCAAGGCCAACGAGAAAGATGTTGAAAAACCAAGCGCTGGGCAGACTGAACCAACCCAGGGCCGGATACTGTGGATTGAACAGCAACTCGCGATGCTTCCACAGGCATTGCAAGGTGCCGAAAGCCCAACGGAAGCGTTGCTTGGCGAAGGCGCGGATCGTTTCCGGTGCCTCGGTCCAGGCCACAGCGCGGGGCGCGTAACGAACGGTGAAACCGCATTTGTGCAAGGCCAGGGTCAAATCGGTGTCCTCGGCCAGGGTGTCGGCGCTGATGCCGCCAGCCGCCGCAACGGCGCTGAGCCGAAAGGCGCCGACCGCGCCGGGCACGACGGTGATGCAGTTCAATCGGTCGTAGGCTCGGCGATCGAGATTGAAGCCACAGGTGTATTCCAGAGATTGGAAGCGAGCAATCAGGCTCTTGAGGTTGCCCACTTTAGCCCGCCCCGAAACCGCGCCGACCAGCGGATCGGCAAACGGCCAGATAAGATGGCCGATGGTTTGCGGCGTGAACTGGGTGTCGGCGTCCAGACTGACCACGAAGGCATGGCTGACCATCTTCATGCCGTTGCGCAAAGCCATGGCCTTGCCGAGGTTGACCTGACGGATCAGCCGGATACGGCTGTCTTCCTCGGCCATGGCGGCGACAATGGCGGCGGTGGCGTCATGGGAGCCGTCATCGACGACGATCACTTCCATGTCGCCAGGATACAAGGTGTTGAGTACCGAGCGGAGCGTGTCACGGATGACTTTCTCTTCGTTGTAGGCGGCAATCAGGACGCTGACCGGCGGATGAAAGGCTTCGATGCCGGCGTTTTTACTCTCATCGTTCCAGCGGCTGCGAATAGCCAGCCAGGAAACAACCAATGTTCGCGCCACAGTCAAACCCGTGGCGACAATCATGAAGGCCCAGAAAAAATTAGTCAATTCGCGAATGGCCGAGAAACCGTTTTGATTGATCATCCGTATGACGGACTGTTGGTTGTCCGGCACGGCGGGCATGAGTTGTGCCGCCGGTATGCCGAGCATATCGGGTAATGGCAATATCCGGTCGCCACGGACGTCCAGATAGTCGATGATACGCGGCAACGCCGCCACAGTCTGGCCGCGGTCGCCGCCGGCATCGTGGAGCAGAACCACGTTGCCTCCCGCCACTCGACCGTCTTCAATACGTTTCAGGATGATATCGATACCGGGCTGGTCCCAGTCTTCCGGATCGATATCTTCGGTCACTGTCAGGTAACCCATTTCCTGCGCCAGCTTGATTGGCACCAGTTCCTCCGGCTCGTGGGGATTGGTGTCGGCGTTGTAGGGCGGGCGGAACAGGGTGGTGGAATGGCCGGTGATCGATTCGAGCAGCCGCTGGGTAGCGTTAAACTCCACGTGGGCGCGTTCTTCGGAAACTTGGGCAACGTTAGGGTGAGTGTAGGTATGCACGCCGATCATATGTCCTTCGGCGACGATTCTTTGCACTATTTCCGGATACTTTTCCATGTTGGCGCCGATCATGAAAAAGGTAGCCTTGACGTTTCTCTCCTTGAGGATATCGAGGATTTTTGGCGTCCATTTTTTATCCGGGCCATCGTCGAAAGTGATGGTCACGCCGTCGTCATGTCCCTGACCTTGGTGCAGTATCGTCCGATAGCTGGGAAAGGTATCATAGACGGCGGTCAGCATCGTTCCCGGAGCGCCTTTTTTATTGACGAGGATACGTCGCGAGCCATTGCTCTGTCCGTCGGCAATGCTGATCAGGTTGCCGCGACCGATCTGGGTAATGGTATCGTCGGGTTTAATGGTTTCCAAACGTGCCAATTGCTCACGGGACGGTATGGTAGCAAAGACAAAATCCAAGACATCCCAAATGGCTGGATCTTCCGATCCCAGCCGACCGATGGCAATGCCGCCGACGTGCATGGATCGGGCCGCCATCAATTGATTGAGGAAGGTAATGGCGTCGAGAAACCAGACGGTATGCAGGGTTTGCCCGGTTTCATAGACGAAATAAGGGTTCAGGGCAAGCCGGTCGAAGGCGCAAGAGGTTTGCGCCGAGCGTTTCGCCCGGCTCATGACATCGGCAAAGCTGAGGAATTCGGCGGAGTCCTTGCCATCGGCCCAATCGTAGCCATAGGAACCAAGCGAAATGATCCACTGGCCGGGGGCGCCATAATCGCCGACCAAGGTTGATAACCAGCCGCCAAAAAATTCACGCGAGGCGATCGGGCCGGGTTTGTCGGATTCGGCATGTTCATCATGGAGCATGGCGATGAAATGATCGACAAAGCCAGAGAGCCGGTCAAGGTCGTATATTTTCAAGTCCTGGCCGGTTGGAACGCAGAGCCACAATTCCATATGCTCCTGGTGTAAGGCGGCGGCGATTTTGCCGAGAAAGGCGCTCATGTTGTTGCGATAAATGGGATCGATCTGCTGCCAGTCGAGCACCACGCCACCTGCGTTCATGGTGGTGAGCATCTCACACAGATGGATGATAAATTGCTGCTGTCGTTCGGCAGGGCCATTGACGAGGGCTTCCACCACTTCGGCCATCCAGACATCGCCTGCGCCTAAATTGCTGAGCAACGGCATAATCGTCACACCCTGTTCCCGGACAAAAGCGGCCAGTTGTAGGTCCGCCGTTGATTTCAGCGTACCAAACTCGGTATCGAAGCTCAGCCAATCCGGGCAAAGGTGAGTGAGTTTATCCAGGTTTTTTTTCAGAGAATCAAGACCGTCCTCATCTCCGCTTTGGTAGAATCCCAAACGGATTTCATTGGGCTGGTTTATCGGCGCAGTGCTGGCCGTTTCCTGTTGCGGCGTCAGCGACGGATGGTGACGGCGTGTTTTGGCGGCGGATCGTTTATTTTCGCTCTTTTTGTGTTTTTTGGCATAGTCCAGCCAGAGACGTTTGGCGGATGTATAATTTTGCAGCGGGTCCTTGGCCTGTTGAATGTTGCTGTCCCGCAGCAATTGTTCCACCGCCGGCGGCACGATGAACTGTGAGGGCAGAACCAGTGTCTGGATGAAGAGGACAACGGCAACAAAAGCGAAGAGGCCAAGCGCGAACATCACGCGGCGGAACCTGGGCCAACGTTTGCCACGCCGGTCGAGAAAAACAAAAGACTCCCGGCTGGCGGCATCGCTCACGGCAGCGGGATCGCCGGATTCGTGCTCCGGGGATGATTTACTCATGATAAATTCAGGAGGGCCTCCCGCCTATTCCGGCAGGGTGTGGACATTTTGTTGTGTCGATTGCCAGGATGGCCGGCACAACAACGGGATTCATCCGGCTGAACGGCGGTTGAATATACTCATGAGACCTATTGCTGGCAAGCGCGCCATATCTGAAAGTCAAGGGGAATTTTTTGTCATTATTGTTCCGGCGCCACCGGCGCCGACGGATGCTGGGTCGGGGAATACGGCTTGTGGCCATTGCTGACGAATGCCAGGCGCTGGCGGGAAAAAAGGCGGGTTGATCTTTGGAAAATCGGCGGCGAGGAAAGAGATCAAAACTCCGCCCTCAAAAAAACCACGCCATGCCGCTTTCGGGAAACGGCATGGCGCGGGCGATATACCGGAAAACTTTACGAGGCAGCGGTAAAGAAGTCGCTGGCCTTCAGGTTGTTTGGCTTGTTG
>Ga0209629_10000065_pt1 | contig 45005 bp, 46 predicted proteins | sample TergutCu122P5_FD_187286 | JGI IMG/M metagenome (GOLD analysis project Ga0209629, IMG submission 187286) | Cubitermes ugandensis P5 segment gut microbial communities from Kakamega Forest, Kenya - Cu122 P5 (SPAdes) (version 2) | ecosystem: Host-associated > Arthropoda: Insects > Digestive system...
CAACATTGGCTTTTGCGTTTGTAAACTTATCTATATGTACTTTGTATGTTCCTCAAGGTACGAAAGCGCTTTATCAAGCGGCTACAGGATGGAAAGATTTCGGGACGATTACAGAGTTGGGAGCGCCGCCCACCGGTGTTGCTGTAAATCAATCTTCTGTATCAATAGCTGCCGGCAGCGCTTTGCAACTGATAGCAACCGTAGCTCCGTCCACAGCAACTGTCAAGGATGTAAGCTGGAGTAGCAGCAATAACAAAATAGCTACCGTAAGCGCCGATGGTACAGTTACGGGCATAGCGCCGGGTACGGCAACAATAACCGTAATCACCCAATACGGTAATAAAACCGCTACCTGCATCGTAACTGTTATCGATTTGAATTATACCGGATTTACAATTAATAAAGGTGACAGGGTTGCCTTATTTCAGACTGTTGATTTAGATTTCAGTTTCAACGGCGGTTCGCCTACCCACTTCATGGCGAGCGAAAATTCAAATTTCAATGGTTCTGTTTGGCAGGAATTTAATCCGGCAGCCTTGAAATATACTTTTGCCTCATCCGACCCGGGAAGTAAAACCGTATATGCCAAACTGAAAAACGGCACAGGCGAAACAGAAGCCAAAAGCGGCAATATCCTGTACAAACCGGTTCATTCAATCACACAGGTAAATATGTATCCAAGTCCTGCTGAAAATACATTAAACGTGGAACTCACCTCTGAATTTACCAACTTCAAAGTTGAGGTTTACACTTCCACCGGCGGACTTCTGTTGTCGCAACAATTTAATAATCCGGTCTTCAAACTGGATATTTCATCCTGTCCATCCGGAATTTTAATTGTTAGGATTTCAGACAATAAAACTAAAACAACAGTTGAACGAAGCATTATTAAACATTAATAATCCAAAAAAAAATATGAAAAAGATATATATAATCCATTTTGTGGCAACAACTTTGATGTTGAACTTTTGTATTCTGCTTGCGGGTTGTGGAGGAAATGAGCCTGCCCCTGAACCTACTCCCGCTATTTCTACAAGTGTTTCTTCTTTAACTCTATCGGCAGTTGGAGATGAACGTACCTTCAATGTTACAATTACTAATGCCGCAAATTGGGCGGTAGCTTCTTCCGATAGTTGGCTGTTGGTAACCAAACAAGGGAATAATGCAGTACAGGTTCGAAGCGATGCGAATCTGACAACTGCCTCACGCTCCGCTAACATAACTTGTAATGTTGACGGTGGTAATGTTTCAGCTTCGGTTTCAGTATCACAACCCAAAGTGAGTGATGCACAGAGCGACAGTCTTGCCATTATCGATTTAATCAAAGCGACCGGCGCAAATTCTGCATTGGGTGTGGAAATGAATACTGACAAACGCGTAATAGCTTTAAAATTTCCCGGTAGCAAACTTTCCGGAACTTTGCCTGTAAGTATAGGACGTTTAACCCAACTCCAATATTGCGATTTCAGCGGCAACAAACTATCCGGCGCTATTCCGGCAGAAATTGGTAATCTGACACAACTGACCTATCTCGATTTGTCGGACAACGGTTTTTCCGGCAATGTCCCGTCTTTAAACCAACTTTCCGGATTATTGGTTCTCGACATGAGTCTTAACAAATTAACTTCATTACCGGAGCTAAACGCCAATATTCCCGGATTAGAATATTTGGCATTTGCCGGTAATCAATTGTCGGGCAACTTGCCCGCCGGTTGGTCGGCTTATCAAAAGCTAATATACATCGATTTAAGTAACAATGCTTTCACAGGGGAGATTCCGTCTGCATGGTCTGTCTTAACCTCAATGAGTGCTTTGCATTTATACAATAACACCCTGTCAAATGCGATTCCGGCATTTCTTTCAAAGTTTGTTCGATTAAAATCGCTTGCATTGAATAACAATAATCTGACCGGTTCAATACCGGCGGATTTGGGATCGTTGCCGGAACTGCAAACCTTGTTGCTTATGCAGAACCGACTGACCGGTGAGATTCCTGCTTCGTTGTTGGGAAATCCGCATTGGAGTGAATGGGAAAACAATGTATGTCCACAACAATCGGGTTATGGTTTTAGCAATTGCAATTCTATAAGATCTGCTAAAACACAAGTAATCAGTCTTTCTGATTATGGGAAAAGCATTAAAAAACTTTTAAGTAACAATATTCAAAAAAAGTAGGGAAATAATACATAATTTTATACTGTTATCTTTTTTTTGTAATTTTGTTCTTGAAAAGCAGGATTGCATGATTAATTATGAATTTATTTAATGAAACATATATTATTCCTTTTATTATTTACAGCTATCGCTTTTTCTTGCGAAAAATCGTACTATACTTCCATTCCGGATTTACCGGCTTATTTGGAATTAAACTTAGAGGATTTAACCGACTTGAATCCGAGTTTAGCTTATAAGACTTTCACCAAGCCGCGATTAGCTATCGACAAATTGGGCTTTGGAGGTATTTTAGTGATCAACGGCTTGGGGGAGAGCGGGCTTAATCTTTATGCCTACGATTTGGCATGTCCGGTGGAGGTGCAGAGTAACGTTCGCGTAGTTCCCGATAAGTCGGCTGTTACTGCGACATGTCCGAAATGCGGCGCTGTTTTTACCATTGCAACAGGGACAGGAGCTCCTCAATCCGGTACCAAGTATTACCTGAAATCGTACCGTGTCATCTCAAGCGCAACACAATATATTGTAACTAATTAGAATGTGGATGATTAATGATAAGTAATTTTTATTGGGTCTTCATCAATCTATCTTAATATTCTCCAATTCTTCAAACACCGTATGCTCTGTTGCCCGCATGGCTTCTAAAGTCGTAGTCAGTAATTGATCCAACTCCCATCCCAACATCTCCGCTCCGGCTTGAATCGTCTCTCTTGAACATCCGGCGGCAAAACATTTATCTTTGAATTTTTTCTTTACACTTTTTAATTCCATATCGGAAACGCTTTTGGAGGGACGCATCAAAGCGGCGGCTCCGATTAATCCGGTGAGTTCATCCACAGCATACAGGACTTTTTCCATTTCATGTTCCGGTTTGACTTCCGAAACAATAGAATATCCATGCGAACAAACTGCATGAATCACGTCATCGCCGTAATTTTCCGACTTGAGAATTTCCTCGGCTTTGATACAATGTTCGTTGGGATACATTTCAAAATCAATGTCATGCAGCAATCCGATTAACCCCCAATAATCGGCATCGTATCCCAAATCGCCGGCAATCCGGTTCATCACTGCTTCCACTGTGAGTGCATGTTGAATGTGAAATTTTTCTTTATTATACTTTAAAAGTAATGCGAGCGCTTTTTCTCTATTCATAATTATTCTGTTTTATTCCAAAATTTCCATCCCTCAAAGGCTTGCAGCAGCAGCATTTCCAATCCGTTTTTTACTTTTGCTCCTTGCTCTTTTCCTTTTTTCAGGAATAAGGGTTCGTCCGGATTGTAAACTAAATCATATAGAAGATGATTGGGTGTCAGCATGTTGTATGGAATATTCGGACATTCGTTTACATGCGGAAACATTCCAACAGGCGTACAGTTTATAATTATGGTATATTTTTGCATCATCTCCGGAGTAATATTTTCATAAAAGATAGAATAAGCCGTTTTTTCTATGCAAACGAATTGATATAATATTCCCAAATTCTCCAATCCTCTTCGGATAGCTTTGGAAGCGCCTCCGGTTCCAAGTATTAATGCCGCTTTATGTTGTTTTTCCAATAAAGGTTCCAGCGATTGCTGAAAACCGATAACATCGGAATTGTAACCTATTAATTTTAATTTTTTCCCGGATTTATTCCTGACAAATTTGATTACGTTAACAGCGCCAATTGCTTTAGCGTTATCGCTCAAATCATCTAAGTACTGAATAACTTGCTCTTTATAGGGAATAGTCACATTTAATCCTTTCAACCGGGGATTATCCCGGATTATGGATTTCAATTCATGAATTGAAGTGATCTCAAAATTGACGTATTCGGCGTCAATTTTTTCCGCTGCAAATTTTGTGTTAAAATAATCTTTCGAAAAAGAATGTTTCAACGGGTAGCCGATTAATCCGTATTGATCCATTTATTGATTCAAATAAGTATTGATATTTTTCTTGATTCGTTCTAAAAGATTTCGAGTATCTGACTTAATAAATTTTTCGCCTGTAATGTGTTCATACAATTCGATGTATCTTTCAGAAACGCTTTCGCAATATGCAGGCGTCATTTCCGGAACTTTTTGTCCCTCTTTCCCTTGAAATCCGTGTTCCATCAACCATATACGAACGAATTCCTTCGATAGCTGCTTCTGTTCTTCTCCTTTTTCAAATCGTTCCTTGTAGCCTTCGGAATAAAAATAGCGGGAAGAATCCGGCGTATGGATTTCGTCGATCAGATAAATCTTACCGTCTTTTTTCCCGAATTCATATTTGGTATCCACCAAAATTAAGCCTTTTTTGGCGGCTATTTCCGTTCCTCGTTTAAACAGAGCTTGTGTATAACGTTCCAATAGTTCATAATCTTCCCGGCTTACCAAACCTTGTTCAATAATTTCCGCTTTGCTAAGATTCTCATCGTGACCGGCCTCCGCTTTGGAAGTCGGTGTAACGAGCGGCTCCGGGAATTTCTCATTTTCGCGCATCCCCTCCGGTAATGCGATTCCGCAAAGCGTTCGAGCGCCGGATTTGTATTCGCGCCAGGCGCTCCCGGTGAGATAACCGCGAATGATCATTTCTACTTTGAAGGGTTCGCAACGAAATCCCACAGTTACCATCGGATCGGGAGTCGCCAATTTCCAGTTGGGAACTAAATCGGCGGTAGCATCCAAAAACTGCGATGTAATTTGATTCAGAACTTGCCCTTTATAAGGAATCCCTTCAGGCAGAATTACATCAAAAGCTGAAATTCGGTCGGTGGCGATCATCACCAAAAGATCGTTTCCTATGGAGTAAACATCCCGTACTTTTCCATGATAGACCGATGTTTGTCCGGGGAAAACAAAATCAGTTCTTGTAAGCGTATTGTTCATATTATTTATATTATAATGTTAATTTCTTTTATCTTCTTTCTCATACGCTTCCACAATCCGTTGCACTAACTTATGGCGGACAATGTCTTTTTTATTAAACTCGATCTGTGCTATTCCCGGGATCCGGTTCAAAACCTTCATTGCATGAATAAGTCCCGATGTTTGGGATGGAGGCAAATCGATTTGCGTAATATCGCCCGTTACGATCATTTTAGCATTCATTCCCATTCGGGTCAAGAACATTTTAATCTGCTGAACACTTGTATTTTGAGCTTCGTCGAGTATAATAATCGCATCGCTAAGGGTTCTTCCCCTCATAAAAGCCAAAGGCGCTATCTGAATCACTTTATTTTCGATATGTTCTTTCAGTTTGGCCACCGGGATCATATCTTCCAAGGCATCGTACAACGGTTGGAGGTAAGGATCGATTTTTTCCTTCATGTCGCCCGGAAGAAAGCCTAATTTTTCACCTGCCTCCACCGCAGGACGGCTGAGAATGATTTTCCGAACTTCTTTATTCTTCAATGATCGGACAGCTAAAGCAATTGCAGTATACGTTTTACCTGAACCCGCCGGACCGATAGCAAACAATAGATCGTGAGCGTCAAAAGCCTGAACCAATTTCTGTTGGTTCTCGGTTCTCGCTTGAATCGGGCGACCGTTAATCCCGTGGATTATCAAGTTTTCTTGTATACGGAGTACATTGAAAGAATCCGCTTTCCCTTTAATTATATTGATAATCGCATTTTCATTCAGTAAATTAAAATCGCAGCAATATTTTTCCATTTCCCGGATTTTTTCTTCAAATCCTGCCAATTCCAATTCGTCTCCGATTACTTTAATTACATTTCCTCTTGCAACAATTCTTAACTTTGGATATAAAGATTTGATTAATTGGAAATTGGAATTATTTGCTCCAAAAAAAGTAACCGGATCGGCATTGTCTAAAATAATGATTCTTTCTATCATTCGCTGCTGTTTCCCTTTCGATTCTATATTCAACTGCAAAAGTAGGAAATTATTTGAAAATTTTTGGTCAAAAGAAGCAATAATTTTGAATGAAGATTACGGCTTATATTTTGATTGTTTTAATAACTCTTGATAATCGTTATTTTCCATCAACCCTTGCCAACTTGTGTGTGGTTTTTGTTTCATATAAGCGGAAATGATTCGATAGCCCAGCCAAATGCCTGCTCTTCCGGGAGATTCCACCGGAAGAGGAGCTGTATGAGGCGCTTCCTTCAAATATTGATTGGTAGTGAAAAAGTCGGGGGTAAACAGATGATGATTTTCTAAAATCATTTTCCAGATTAGGGATTGATGTTGATTGCACCATTCGTATTGTTCTTTATTGTAACCTACATATTCCCAAATTTGCCGATTGGGCAAAAGTTGCGAAAGTATATATCGTAATTTGCCTTCATACAACATTCGATCCAATAAAACATCTTCATTGCCCGTAAAAGGCAGATTTGCCATCATAAATCCTAAAAGATAATCGGGAACAATTCGATCAGGACTCATCAGTTGTCGTTGATAATCATAGAAATAATCTCGATACGCCGGATAGTCCGATCCTAAGTATTTATCAGCCGATATCGATAAAATATTGTCGGTTACAACAATATTTTGGTTAAAACCGGAAACGTGCATGTACACTATCGGCGGTTTGATTTGAGGAAATTGCATGAAGAATCGTATGAATCCCTTTGACAATTCCTTATTTAAATCCGTAATATCGGTAAATTTTTCCTGTTCATCCTTGTAAATATTCATTAATGTCGGTTCGGAGAAGTATTTTTTCAAACGTGCATAAAAATCGCTTGAATCCGATGTTCCGATCGAAAGAATCCCTTCGCCGAAAATATCGGAAAATTCCTTATTGTCGCGTATGAAACTATCCGATTCGTTTTGAGTCAGATATCGGTATAAATCCGTGTCAAACCGGATTATTGTGTACTCAGTCGAATCGTTGCTTGTTTTATTTCCTGAACAGCTAAAACAGCATAAACAAGCCATTCCAAATATACTTATCCGTAAAGCTGTTTCTACTTTTTTTTGCATCCGAGCTATCATTTATCATTTAACGTTAGGATAGAATAAATATTGCAAATCCTAACAGGGTTAATTAGAGATTATTTCAATACAAATGACTACTTTTGCGGTGTAAAGCATTTTTCTATGCAAGAAGAAATTCATCCTTGGAATTGGTACGTTCCGGTAGGAGCCGAAACGGTTATAATCGGAACTTTTCCGCCTCTGCGACGCAATTGGTCATTTAATTTCTTTTATCCGAACAAAAATAATTATTTTTGGAAACTAATGGCTCGAATTGCCGGTCGTTCTTTACTCTATTTTTCAGATGAAGAAGCGGTTGAAGAAAGAAAAGAGCTTTTAAATCATTTAAAATTAGGGGTTTCCGATATGGGGCAAATCATACGTCGTATGTCCGACAGTTCGCTTGATCAACAGTTGGAAATTGTTGCGTACATGGACCTATTCAAACTTTTAACGGAAAATCCTTCGGTAAAAAAAATAATCTTTACCAGCAGTTCCGGTAAATCAAGTGCTATCAGATGGTTTAAAAATTATTTATCTTTGCACCAAATTCCTTTTAAAATTCCGAAAGGACAACGTCCGCTTCGAGTTCCGGTTATTATCAATGGTAAGTTGTTTGAAATCGTTGTATTATATTCTACTTCTCCGAGAGCCGGCGCAGCGGTATCATTGAATGATTTGACGGAATTGTTTAGGCAGGAAATACAATAAATTTATATATTTGTAAAAAAAAATAACGATGAAACGAGCAGGTAAAATTTTCTTGAGAATTTTTTTGGGAATTCTCGTTATATTGGCATTAGTAATTGTGGGAATCTATGTTTCCGGGAACGGATATATTTTCAAAGCCTTGCAAAAAACCTATTTGAAAGGCTACAACACTGCATACATCGACGATTATGCTGATTTTGACAATGCTGTGATTCGAGCCGGCGTTCCTCAGCCTTGGGAATTACATGGTAAATATGGTCAAGTGCATCTGACTGATACTTTGCGGAAGGTATTGGAAGATTTTCAAACCATTGGATTTGGTATATTCAAGGATGGAAAAATGGTATATGAAGAATATTGGGAGGAACATACAGATTCGAGTATGACCAATTCTTTTTCAATGGCAAAAACCATTACGACGATGCTATTGGGCAAAGCCATTGAACAGAGATATATTAAAGGTATGGATCAACGAATTACCGATTTTCTTCCTGAATTTCTTCAAGATTCGTTGGGGCGCTTAGCGACCATTGGCGATCTATCATCCATGCGTTCCGGATTTGACTGGGAGGAGGATTATTATTCTCCATTCAACATGACAACGGAAGCGTATTACGGCGATCAAATCGAAACACAAATATTAAAACGGCATTTTGTAACGCATCCGGGAGGACATTTTAAGTATCTTTCCGCTAATACCGAATTATTGGCAATCCTTTTGAAAAGAGCGATAAAGAAGGATTTAGCTCAATATCTTTCGGAAGAATTCTGGCAGCCCATGGGTATGGAAAACGATGCGCTATGGACGATGAGCGGTGGAATCGAAAAAGCGTTTTGTTGCATATACAGTAATGTACGCGATTATGCCAAACTTGGACAATTGTTGCTCCAACATGGAAATTGGAATGGGATTCAACTGTTGGATTCGGCTTTTATCGAACGGATGATCACACCCTGTTACGACGCTTTTCTTCCGAATGAACCCAAGAAATACGGATATTCCATTTGGATCGACGAAGCTAACCATCCGCCATTCTATGGCCTTATGGGACACCTCGGGCAGCGAATCATTGTGGTTCCCGACGAACATTTAGTAATTGTACGATTAGGGAAAACCCATGATACCGTTCATCCACCCAAAAACGGTCTCGATTCGGATGTATATATTTATATCGATGAAGTAATGAAAATAATGAACGATTTGGAATAATGATTTAAAAATTAACCAATAACCCTAATGACAACATTCCTCCGAAGATCAATACGTTTCTTGACGTCTTCTCCAATGTCCCGATTAAGGCTTTCCCTTGATGAATGGAAACCATTTCTCGCCAAGTCAAGATATGAAAAACCAAATAAATGATCGGGAACAGAGATGCTCCAATCGTTTTTTCCAACCAAAAATATTGGCAACCGATCACTGCAATGATTCCGTTAAGTAAATAAAACCATCGGCCGAATTTTTCGCCGAACAAAACGATCGAAGTTTTTTTATTGCTTTTTGCATCCGAAAATCGATCGCGGTAATTGTTTGCCACCAATATATTTATAATAACCAAGCCTACGCTCATTCCGCAAATCGTAACCGGTAAGTTCCATTGCAAGGTTTGCACATAATAAGTGAATCCAACCGGAATAATTCCAAAAAAGAAAAATACGCAAACGTCGCCCCAACCGTGATAAGCCAAAGGATAAGGACCTCCCGAATAGGCAAAAGCAAAAACAGCTACTAACAGACCGACAAAAAATAATTTCCAACCGCCGTAATGCAGAAGTAATAATCCGAGCGCTAAATCCAGTAGAAGTAATGCAATTGTCACTTGCAACATGATTTTCGGAGTTATCCATCCTTCGGCGACTGCCCGTTTGGGGCCTAAGCGGTCCGGATTGTCGCTGCCTTTTTTATAATCGAAATAATCGTTGGCATAGTTAGCAATGATTTGAGCAATCAAGGCAAACAACAGACAGATCATAGCAGGTATCCATCGGAAACAGTTGTCATGATAAGCCAAAGCGCAAGCAACAACGACCGGCGTCGCAGATGCCGCTAAAGTTTTGGGACGAGCAGCCAAAAACCAAACAGAAGGTCTGTTCTTTTTTATCATTATTACTGAGTAGTTTTAAAATTTATTACCGGATTTTTCAAGAATTTTTATGCAAAGATAAAAAATCTATTTTAATTTTGCATCGCCAATCGACAGTCTAAGCAATGGTTTACAAAGCAGAAAAAATAGTTCCATACGAATCGAACGATGAGCCAAAGCATGTTCAGATTGAACGTATGTTTGATGAAATTGCCGATCGATACGATTTCTTGAATCATGCGCTTTCATTAGGTATTGATAAGCATTGGCGTAAAAAAGGAATTTTATCCCTAAAAGCATTTGAACCGAAAAGCATATTAGACATCGCTACCGGCACAGGCGATTTGGCTTTGGATGCCTACCGCTTATTAAAACCGGATAAAATTTTAGGAATTGATATTTCAGAAAAAATGATGGAAATCGGCCGTGAAAAAGCGGCTAAAGCCGGATTGTCCGATAAGATACATTTCGACCGACAAAATTGCACTTGTTTGCAATTGGATTCCAATTCGTTTGATGCTGCAATTGTCGCTTTCGGTATTCGTAATTTTGAGGATTTGGACAAAGGCTTGCAGGAAATTCATCGCATATTGCATCCCGGAGGCCGGTTGATGATTTTGGAACTTTCTTCTCCTGAACATTTCCCACTGAAACAAGGCTACCGAATATATTCCCGATGGATACCGAAAATCGGCCGCCGGATTTCAAGCAGTCAAGCGGCATATAACTATTTACCGAAATCCATTGCTGAATTTCCGCAAAATGCCGAGATGATGGCTATACTTGAAAAGAATGGCTTTACCGAGGTTGAATACCGGAAATTATCCGGAGGTATTTGCACTTTGTATTTGGGAAGAAAATAAACAATATTCATTGAATTATTTGAAAAATTTTAGTATCTTTGTTTCGAAAATAACTATGAAATAATTATGGCTCAATTAAAACATCCTATTCGTGAAGCTGAGCGGTATTTAGAAAATGCACGACAAATACTTTCGGAAAAAGCCGAAAAAGATGGTGCATATTACAAAGACAGCAAATATGTTCGTATGGCAGGAAATACGGCATGGAGCGGCGTATTAATTGCATTAGATGCAGTACTAAATGTTCGTTCGAGCATGAAAAAAGGGCAACGCTTGGATTTCAATGATTATCAAGCTGCTATTGCAAAAAGAGACAGCAAAATGCCTCATGTATTATTTAATGCTTACAATTTATTGCATTTATCATTAGGATATGATGGCATTACTAATTATAAAGTCGTACAAAACAGTTTAACGATTGCAAATAATATTGTAAGTTGGGCTGATAAGCATTACCGTCCTCAAGTAGAATGAGAAATTGTCTCCACAATTTTCTCCACCTGCGGTATTAATGCCTGTTTATCATCATTATAAATAACATAATCGGATCGACGGATTCGTTCTTCCTCCGAAAGCTGACTTTGGATGCGAGAGATAATGGAAGTGCGTGGCCAGCCTTCGCGAAGTTCTACTCTGCGAATGCGTAATTCTTCCGGCGCTGCTGCTGTGATCGTTACATCAACCGAATCTTCGAAACCGGATTCGAATAGAATAGCAGCCTCTGTAGCCAATAAAGGAAAAGAAGAATGTTTCGTTTTCCATTCTTCAAAATCAATTCGAACGATCGGATGAATGACTGAATTAACAAAATTTCTATTTGCTTCGTTCTCAAAAATCAAGGAAGCCAAGAGCGTTTTATTTAATCGATCGCCGACATATAAATCCGCTCCGAATCTTTTCTTTAATTTTTCCCGAATGTCCGGAGAGGATTCGGTTAATCGCTTCGATTCCGTATCTGCAATATAAACAGGGATACCCATGATACTTAGTAAACTGGAAATTATCGACTTCCCGCTACCGATTCCTCCGGTTAGACCGATCACTTTCATCAATCGCTTTTTTGTTCAATTAGAAATTCGATCACTTCAGGAATGATACGATAATTATCCACCCAACGGGGTTTTTGAGTTAATGTCAGCGAACAATTAGTCGAACTCTTCTCCTTCAAATCGTTATAATTTACAGCGATTTCAAAATCGGTTTTCGAAAGTTGAGAATACTTACTTAAACCTACTTTGACACTTAATTCTATCGTAGAAGGGAAAAAATGAATTTTGCGATTGGAGGGAATATTATTACATAGAACAGGAAGTTCAAATGTTTTTTCGGTGTATTCTTCAGTTTCAGCACTTAGCATTACGTGATCAATCGATAGATGAATGCCTTCGGGCGCTTGTAATTCGGCGGAAACAGTCCAATGATTGTTAATATTATTGTAATTTAATGCTTTCGTTCGGATTATTTGAAGGGTATCTAAGGCATTTTTAGCACCGAAAGCAATCACTTGAGAGGGTTCAATACGGATGGAATCCAAAAAAAGATATCCAAACGCCGGAGAAATGGTTCCATGGATACCAATCGGTAATTCTTTTTGAGCTAACGGAGAATAGTTAATTTCAATTCTATCCGGAGAATAGGTTTTCAGTTGGGTGGTAGCAAACAATTGATCCGTTATCAATGCGTATAAGGTTGATGGATCGATTAAGTAAGAAGTTCTGTTAAGGGAGATCGTTCCCATATTGATTGTAATGGATAACGGCTGTTTCCTACTTTTATATTTGTAATTCAAAAATGCACTGCCCTTATCTTGAACATGAAGCGTGATTATTTGAGGAAGTTTATCGGACAAGGCAATTCCCGCCGGAATATGCATATAATTGACTTTCATCGGGATTTCAAATTCGAATTTCTCTTGAAAGTATTGAAGCATCCAAAAGCCGGAAGCTAAAACGATAAAACCAAGAAATACCGGAGCATTTTTCCATCCTTTGCTACTTAAAAATGCTTCGGTTTTCCCTTTTATTTTTTCCTTATTTTTGGGCTTGAGAATCATTCGTTGCAGCGAAAATGGATGCTTTGTCCACCTTTACTCTCACACCATCGGCTATTTCAACGATAAAAGCCGTATCTTCTATTTCTTTTATTTTCCCGTAAACACCGCCGGAAGTAATCACTCGGTCTCCTACTTTCAGACTTTCGCGCATCTTTTGTATTTCTTTTTGTTTCTTTTGTTGCGGGCGAATCATAAAAAAGTACATAATGACAAATAAAACTACAATCATCAGTAACATACTTAAATTGCCGCCACCCACCGACGAGCCTCCCCCGCCTTGCAGTAAAATACTTAATAATTTCATTGTTTTTTGAATTTAATATTGAAAATGCAAATATAGCAAATAAATTCAGTTTTTGAATAATATTTTTTCATTTTTTAATTCTTTTACAATCGCATCCAAAATGCCGTTAATAAAAACCGGACTTTTAGGCGTACTGTAATATCGTGCTAAATCGATGTATTCGTTTAAGGTAACGCTGATTGGAATTGAAGGGAAATGACGTAATTCAGCTAAAGCGATTTGTATGATATTTAAATCGATCAAAGCTAAACGTTCAATATCCCAATTATTTATTTGATTCTTAATTCGACGGCTGCTTTCTTCTTCATCCAACATGGAGTGATGCAGTAGTTGAATAGCAAAATCTTTGTCTTCCTCATTATTAAACATGGGATATAAAACTTGATCATCGGGAGTTTCGTTCGTTATTCGTCGAATGGTTTTTATCACAAAAGCGCCGATTATCTCCAAATCATCGTTCCAATAAATAGACTGACTTTCAAGAATTTCTTCTAAATCATCATCTTTTAAGATCAATTCTTTAAAAATTTGAATCCAAAAACTTTGGTCGGATTTAAACGTATGGTCCGATTCCAAATATTCCGAATAAACAGTGGATTGGAGAATTTTATTCAAAGTCGAACGTATAAAATGAAAATCTTCGGTATTCAAGAAGGTTCCTTTATTATTAGCAAACTTTTGCAACTGCTTGTTTTGGAATAATAGTTCAGCCAGGCGATTATCAGCCAATCTCCTATTCGGATTTCGCTCGGCTTCAGTCGCTAATAATTTGTTTCTCTGATAATCCAACCGTTTTTGCTCGGCATGAGTCAAAAGAACAATAAAATATAAAAGATAATGATATAAATCATAGGATTTTTGTAAGCCCAACATCAGTTCATTCTCTGCATGAACTAAATCTTTACTATTTTTTTGATAGCAAGCGTAAACGATTTGGAGCACTTTTATACGAATGATGGTACGATTAATCATTAGATAACGATCATTTTTCGGCTGTAAAGTTAATTCAATTTAATGAATATTTCGTTATTCCGATAAAAATAAATTATTTGTGAAAATATTATATAAACAAATGTCATAATAGAGATATAATTATTATATTTGCATCATAATACGCATAAAATGACCAATAAAATTTTAATCTTATCAAATAAAAGAAATATGGAAGACACGTATAATAAAATCAGCAACAATGAAGAACCGGAAACTGTTTTTTCGAAGACTGTTCTGACCGGGAAAAGAATTTATTACTTGGATGTAAAAAAGAATAAAAACGGCAAATTCTTCCTTATTCTTACTGAGAGTAAGAAAGTATTAAATAAAGATACCTCTCAACCGACGTTTCTTTACGAAAAACATAAAATCTTTTTACTCAGGGAAGACTTTGATAAATTTATCAGCGCCATGAACGAAACGATTGCTTATATTAAAGCCCATGATTCACCCCATTATGATTCGCTAAAGAATAATAACGATTTTACTGATCCCATTGACATTCCTTTGGATTTCTAATCCTGCGATTCAATCAAAAAAACGGACGAACGATTAAAAAAATTGTTTTTTTCATAAAAAAACAGTACCTTTGCGCCGCTTTATAAAATTCCGTGTGATGGGAAGTTAGGAAGCATCCATCTTAATTTTGAGTAACACAAACAAAAAAACAATGAAAACATTTGAATTAAAAGGCTCTAAAAGAGAAAGTACAGGGAAAAAGGCTGCAAAAGCTTACCGGAAGGAATCTTTAATACCTTGCGTTTTATATGGCGGAGGTGATGTCCTTCATTTTACGGTTACCAAAGAAGGTATTCGTAAGCTGGTGTATACACCGGAAGTTTTTATCATTCATTTATCCATAGAAGGGGAAAAATTTACCGCTATTCTAAAAGATATGCAGTTTCACCCCGTAAATGATAACTTGTTGCATATAGATTTTCTGCAAGTATTCGCCGATAAGCCGGTGGTAATGGAAATTCCCATCGTATTGGAAGGCTTAGCGCAAGGCGTAAAAGACGGGGGAAAATTATCTTCAAATATGAGGAAATTAAAAGTGAAAGGCTTATATACCCATTTCCCGGAAAAATTAAGTATCAATATTGAGAACTTGGGTTTGGGAAAAACCATTCAGGTGGGTGATCTGCATTTTGAAAATTTAGAAATAATGAATGTTAAAAACAATGTGGTAGCAGCTGTACAAGTAACTCGGGCTACTCGAGGAGTTGTAGCCGCAAAAGCATGAAACAATTAATTGTCGGTTTGGGAAATATCGGCGACGAATATTCCGATACCCGCCATAATATAGGTTTTATGATATTGGACGCTTTTGCTGAAGCGTCCAATGTTGTTTTTGACGTCAACAAACGTTACGGAGCTGTTGCGGAATTCCGTCTGAAAAATCAACAGCCGGTACTGTTGAAACCTTATACTTATATGAATTTGAGTGGGAACGCCGTGCGTTATTGGATGCAAAAAGAAAAAATCGAACTTGAAAATCTACTGATTGTCGTTGACGATTTAGCGCTTCCGTTCGGAGTTTTGCGCTTAAAAACCAAAGGCAGCGATGCCGGACATAACGGGCTTAAACATATTCAAGAAGTTTTGGGGACTACAAACTACAATCGTTTACGATTTGGTATAGGAAATAATTTCCCGCAAGGAAGACAGATCGATTTTGTTCTCGAATCTTTTACGGAGGAAGAAAAGAAAAATTTGCCGGAAAGAATCGACAAGGCAGTTGAAATAATCCGAAGTTTTGTTTTAGCGGGAGCGGAAATCACGATGAATTTGCATAACAACAAATAATTCATGGAAGTTCGAATCGATAAATGGATGTGGGCTACCCGAATATTCAAAACCCGTACTGTTGCTTTGGAAGCTTGTAAGAAAAACCGGGTGATGATCAATAATATTCCGGTAAAACCTTCCCGAATGATTAAAATCGGCGATATTATTCAGGTGCGTAAACCACCCGTTACTTATTCTTTTAAAGTATTAGACTTGACTTCAAACCGTGTTGGCGCAAAATTAGTCCCTCAATTTTTAGAAAATATCACACCGCCTGAACAATACGAACTCCTTGAGTTACAAAAAATCAGCGGATTTGTTGATCGCGCCCGAGGCTCCGGACGGCCCACGAAAAAAGAACGCAGAGAACTAGACGATTTCACTCTTTCCGAATCCATGAATTGGGAGAATTAAATGTCTTAGTTCATAACTCATAACTCATAACTCATAACTCTAAATATGATGATACGGTTCATGATGTATAATCGTCATAGCGCGGTATAATTGTTCGATAAAAGTCAAACGAACCAATTGGTGGGGAAATGTCATTTTCGATAACGCGATATTTTCATGCGCCGTTTTATAAATGCCGGAAGAAAAGCCGTAAGCTCCGCCGACAACAAAAACCAGGCGTTTTAAACCTGCAAGCACTTTTTTTTCAATGAATTCTGCAAATTCTACCGATGTAAATTCTTTTCCGCGCTCATCCAACAACACGATATAATCGCCCGGTTGAAATGATTGGAGAATCATTTCTCCTTCTTTCTCTTTCTGTTGTTCGACCGAAAGATGCTTACAGTTTTTTATATCCGGAATGATTTCCAATTCAAAAGGATAATAATGCTTCAATCGCTTGCAATATTCGTCAAAACCTTGTCTGACAAAATGCTGATTGGTTTTACCAATGACAATCAGTTGAATTTTCAAATCAGTTTCTCTTATATTGAAAAAACAGAGCAAATAAAATACCGACAATGAAAGCATATCCGGCAAAAATGAACCAGCAGGCAGGCCAATCTGTCACTCCCGAACGGGTATATGCATTGATAATCGCTTGTGCGCCATAATTGCCGAGGATAGCTCCTAATCCGTTGGTAACCATCATTAACATTCCTTGAGCGCTGGCGCGAAATTTAGACGGCGTTTCTTTTTCAATAAATAGCGAACCGGAAATATTAAAGAAGTCAAACGCCATTCCGTAAATAATCATCGATAGAATCAACCAAATCAAACCATTACCCGGATTGCCGATTCCGAATAAGCCGAAACGCAACACCCAGGCACCCAAACTCATCAACATCACCGTTTTAATTCCAAACTGACGCATAAAAAACGGTATCGCCAAAATAAACAAAGCTTCTGAAATCTGAGAGACCGATAATAAAATGTTGTTGTATTTGACAACAAACGAATCGGGAAAATCGGTTGCAAAACTTCCCAAAAAGCGGCTTCCATAGGAATTGGTAATTTGCAAACAAACGCCCAGTAAAATAGCAAACAGGAAGAAAACCGCCATTTTTCGTTCTTTCAGTAGTACCAATGCGTCCAAACCCAAAACAGAAATCAGCGAACTTCCTTTTTGCACTCTGGTCGGCGGGGAAGGCGGGAGTGTAAATGCATAAACGCCTAATACTATCGCAGAAGCGCTTGCCAACAGTAACTGTTTGGGACCTGTTGGACCTGTTGCCCAGCCGGCTAAATTGACAATCCACATGGCGATAACAAAGCCTACCGTTCCCCAGGTGCGAATCGGCGGAAAGTCTTTAACCGTATCCATCCGACAGCTTGCCATGGTGCTGTAACAAACCGAATAACTCAAGCCGATGGTCGGCATGAATACCAAAGCATTTAAGAACATATATAAATACAATCCATTGAAATCGGTAGCTTTTGATGCCATGAAAAGACAGCAGGCTCCCAGCAAATGCAGAAGACCCAACAATTTTTCCGAATTGAGCCAACGATCGGCGATAATCCCGATAATCGCAGGCATGATGAGCGATGCAATACCCAGGGTAGCAAACAGCGTACCAATTCTATCGCCCATTCCCAAACCGAACATGTAATTTCCAAAAGAAATCAACCAAGACCCCCAAATGAAGAATTCGAGGAATTGCATGATCGTAAGACGAAGTTTCAGACTCATTCAATAAAACTTTAAAAATTTTCCAAAGATAGAAAAAATATACGGAAATAATAATGGTTCTACAAGGGAAAAACAAAAAACCGGGAATTATGTATTGTTTTTTAAAAAATAAGATGTAACTTTGCAGCCCGTTTTATAGTTAGAAGTGAATTTATTAACAATAAAAAATCGAATTAAAAACTAAAAATGCCTACAATTCAGCAATTAGTAAGAAAAGGAAGGACAACTTTACCTGAGAAAGGTAAATCTCCCGCATTAGATGCATGTCCGCAACGGCGAGGTGTATGTGTGAGGGTTTATACCACAACTCCCAAGAAGCCAAATTCTGCCATGCGCAAAGTAGCGCGTGTCCGTTTGACAAGCACTAAAGAAGTTAACGCATACATACCGGGTGAAGGCCACAATTTGCAAGAACATTCAATCGTTTTGGTAAGAGGCGGTCGTGTTAAAGATCTTCCGGGCGTGCGTTATCACATTGTGCGGGGAACTTTAGACACAGCAGGTGTAAGCGGTCGCACCCAACGGCGTTCCAAATATGGCGCTAAGCGCCCCAAAGCAGGTAAAGCACCGGCTGCTCCCGCTAAAGGAGGAGGTAAGAAGAAATAATTATGAATTATGAATTCATAACTTATAACTCATAATTAAATAAAGGTTGAGTAAATAAATTCAGAGGAATTTGTTGAAGATACCGAAAAAGTGAACAACCGATTAATAAAAATTTGAAGAAAAATGAGAAAAGCAAAACCCAAGAAAAGACAGATTCTTCCCGATCCTGTCTTTGGTGATCAGAAGGTTACGAAGTTCGTCAACCACTTAATGTACGACGGCAAAAAAAATACTGCTTTCAGTATCTTTTATACTGCTTTGGATAAAGTAAAAACCAAATTATCCAATGAACAACGCTCCGCTGTCGAAATTTGGAAACAAGCATTAGACAATATTACTCCGCTTGTTGAAGTTAAATCTCGCCGCATCGGCGGAGCCACATTCCAAGTCCCCACCGAAATTCGTCCGGACCGCAAAGAATCCGTTTCAATGAAAAATATGATAGCTTATGCTCGGAAGAGAGGGGGCAAATCGATGTCGGATAAATTATCGGCTGAAATTGTTGACGCTTTTAATAATCAAGGCGGAGCATACAAACGAAAAGAAGATATGCATCGTATGGCAGAAGCAAACCGTGCATTCGCACATTTCAGGTTTTAACCTACCACTATCCCTAACAGGGTTTCAAACCCTGAGAGGATAATGATATAACAAAATATTAACAGCACCTAAACAAAGTCCCCCATAAGGGATTTAGGGGTAAAATAATAATAAATGGCAAGAAGTTCAGATCAACAGCTGAAATTTACACGAAACCTTGGCATCATGGCTCACATTGATGCGGGTAAAACTACTACATCGGAACGTATTCTATTCTATACAGGTCTTACTCATAAAATGGGGGAAGTGCACGATGGAGCCGCAACTATGGATTGGATGGAACAAGAGCAGGAACGTGGGATTACGATTACTTCCGCAGCTACTACCGCCAATTGGAAATACAAAGATGAAACGTATAAAATCAATTTAATCGACACACCGGGGCATGTTGACTTCACGGTTGAAGTCGAACGCTCGCTTCGCGTTCTTGATGGCGCAATCGCCACCTTCTGCGCGGTCGGAGGCGTTGAACCGCAATCGGAAACCGTATGGCGCCAAGCGGATAAATATCATGTTCCTAGAATCGGCTATGTAAATAAAATGGATCGTGCCGGCGCTAACTTTTTTGAAGTTGTTCGTCAGGTAAAAGCCGTGTTGGGAGCAAATCCTTGTCCCGTACAAATACCGATCGGAGCAGAAGAAAAATTTGAAGGAATCATCGATTTGATTCGAATGAAGGCGCTATATTGGCGCGACGAAACACCCGGCGCCGATTATACCGTCGAAAGTATTCCTCCGGAACTGATTAACGAAGCGGAAGAATGGCAAGATAAAATGCTCGAGGCCTTAGCAGGCATTGACGATGGCTTGATGGAAAAATATTTTGACGATCCTTCAACCATCTCGGAAGAAGAAATTCGGGCTGCCATTCGTAAAGGCACATTGACTATGCAAATCAACCCGATGCTGTTAGGCTCCTCTTTTAAAAACAAAGGAATTCAACCGCTCTTGGATGCGGTTTGCGCTTTTCTTCCCAGTCCGGTTGATACTGCTGCCATTGAAGGTACTGATCCGGATAATCCCGAACACAAACTATTCCGCCATCCGAGCGCCGATGAGCCTTTTTGCGCTTTGGCTTTCAAAATTGCAACCGATCCTTTCGTTGGACGTCTTTGTTTCTTTCGTGTTTATTCGGGAGAACTCGAAGCCGGTTCTGCAGTTTACAATACCCGCTCAGGTAAAAAAGAACGTATTTCCCGTTTGTTCCAAATGCACTCCAATAAACAGAATCCGAAAGAATTTATCGGATGTGGAGACATTGGCGCAGGCGTAGGTTTTAAAGATATACGCACCGGCGATACTTTATGCAAGGAAAGTCGTCCCATTGTGTTGGAATCGATCGATTTCCCCGAACCGGTGATTGGAATTGCCGTCGAACCGAAAACCCAAAAGGATTTGGATAAGTTAAGTATCGGACTTTCCAAACTGGCCGAAGAAGACCCGACCTTCACCGTCAAAACCGATGTAGAAACCGGTCAAACCATTATTTCCGGGATGGGTGAATTGCATTTAGAGATCATTGTCGACCGCTTGAAACGAGAATTTAAAGTCGAATGTAATCAAGGTCGTCCGCAAGTATCCTATAAGGAAGCCATCACAAAAGCGGTAGAATTGCGTGAAGTCTATAAAAAACAAACCGGTGGTCGCGGTAAATTTGCGGATATCATTGTCCGCGTTGAACCGGCCGGCGCTGATTTTGAAGGCGAATTGCAATTTGTGGATGAAGTGAAAGGCGGTAATATTCCGAAAGAATTCATTCCGTCCATACAGAAAGGGTTCGCACGAGCGATGAAGAATGGGATTTTAGCAGGTTATTCTTTAGATAAACTGAAAGTAACTGTTATTGACGGTACATATCACTCGGTAGATTCCGATCAATTATCGTTCGAAATATGCGCCATTCAAGCCTTCAGAAGCGCATGCGAAAAGGCAAATCCTGTGCTGAAAGAACCAATTATGCGTATCGAAGTCATCACCCCCGAAGAAAGTATGGGCGACGTTATCGGCGATTTGAACAAACGACGCGGACAAATCGATGGAATGGATTCCGGCCGAACCAGGGGGGCGCGGATTGTAAAAGCACATGCACCGCTTGCGGAAATGTTCGGCTATGTCACCGCTTTACGAACCATTACTTCCGGACGAGCCACCAGCACCATGTCGTTTTCGCATTACGAAGAAGTTTCACCGTCGATTGCCCGCGAAGTATTAAATGAAGTAAAAGGACGAGTGGATTTGATAAAATAAATACCAAATTATGAATCAAAAAAAATCATAATTTATAATTCATAATTCATAATTCATAATTGTACAAAGGATGTTTGAAAATTTATCGGACAGATTAGAACGATCGCTAAAATTGCTGAAAGGAGAAGGCAGAATTACCGAAATCAATGTTGCCGAAACATTGAAGGACGTTCGTAAAGCCTTGCTTGACGCCGATGTCAACTACAAGGTCGCTAAAACATTCACTGATACAGTGAAAGAGAAGGCATTGGGACAGAATGTCCTTAAAGCGGTCAGACCGGGCGAATTGATGGTGAAAATCGTTCACGACGAATTGGCGTTGTTGATGGGTGGAGAAACGGCCGATATAAATCTGAAAAATAATCCTGCAATTATTTTAATGTCGGGGCTGCAAGGTTCCGGAAAAACCACATTCTCCGGGAAGTTGGCTAAAATGTTGAAAGACAAAAAAAGCAAACGACCTTTGTTAGTGGCGGATGATATTTATCGCCCGGCTGCTATTGAACAGTTAAAAGTGCTTGGAGAACAAATCGGCGTTCCGGTTTACGCCGAGCCTGAAAATAAAAATCCGGTTCAGATTGCACAAAACGCTATCAAACACGCCAAACAATTTAGTTACGATGTCGTGATTATTGATACTGCCGGACGCTTAGCGATCGATGAAGAAATGATGGATGAGATTGCGTCGATTAAATCAGCGGTTAAACCCGACGAAGTTTTGTTTGTTGTCGATGCCATGACCGGGCAGGACGCAGTAAATACCGCTAAAGAATTTAACGACAGACTCGATTTTCAAGGTGTCGTCCTGACGAAATTGGACGGAGATACCCGCGGGGGAGCAGCGCTTTCCATTCGAACAGTCGTCAATAAGCCTATTAAATTTGTTGGTACCGGCGAAAAAGCGGAAGCCATCGACCCGTTTCATCCGACTCGTATGGCCGACCGTATTCTCGGTATGGGCGATATCGTTTCGTTGGTCGAAAAAGCGCAAGAACAGTACAATGAAGAAGAAGCGCGTCGCCTTCAAAAGAAAATCGCCAAAAACCAATTCGATTTCAATGATTTCCTTTCCCAACTCCATCAAATTAAAAAAATGGGAAATCTGAAAGATTTAGCATCAATGATTCCGGGCGTTGGAAAAGCAATTAAAGACCTTGATATTGACGATGACGCATTCAAGGGAATAGAAGCGATTATTTATTCGATGACTCCGGGCGAACGATCCAATCCGATGATCCTGAATGGTTCGCGCCGTTTACGTATTGCAAAAGGAAGCGGTACAAACGTATCTGAAGTGAATAAATTGTTAAAGCAATTTGATGAAACGCGTAAAATGATGCGGATGATGACTACATCTAAAATACCCGGGAAAGGCGGATTCAGAAAAAAATAATAGGATTTGGTACTGCGTCATTGCGAGGGCGATAGCCCGAAGTAATCTAATAAATACCGGATTGCTTTGCAATGCTCACAATAACGTTAACAATGGATAATATGGTATTAATCGACGGAAAAGCAATAGCTGCGCAGATCAAATCGGAAATCGCCGAAGAAGTGAAACGGATTTTGAATTCCGGCGGAAAACAGCCGCATTTGGCCGTTGTTATTGTCGGTCACGACGGAGGCAGCGAAACCTATGTTACAAATAAAATTCGCACTTGCGAAGAATTGGGTTTTGCCTCTACTCTGATTCGCTATGAAGAAGACATTACCGAAAAAGAGCTACTCGAAACGATAAACATACTGAATAATGACCCGGAGATTGACGGGTTTATCGTGCAACTGCCTTTGCCTAAACATATTTCCGAACAAAAAATAATTGAATCCATCGATTACCGTAAAGATGTGGACGGATTTCATCCGATCAATGTAGGGCGAATGATGATCGATTTGCCTTGTTTTGTCTCAGCCACACCTGCCGGAATCGTCGAATTATTGCGGCGTTATGCAATTGAAACTTCCGGCAAAAATTGTGTTGTATTAGGTCGCAGCAACATTGTGGGAAAACCCATAGCCGCTTTACTGATGCAAAAAAAATATCCCGGCGATTGCACTGTTACGGTTTGTCACAGCCGTACCGTAAACATCGAAAAAATCTGTCGTGAAGCCGATCTTATCATTGCTGCCTTAGGCGTCCCCGGATTTCTGAAAGACGATATGGTGAAAGAAGGAACTGTTGTGATTGATGTCGGAACTACCCGTGTTCCTTCTTCGGAAACCAAATCGGGATACAAACTCAAAGGCGATGTCGTTTTCGAAGAAGTCGCTCCCAAATGTTCCTATATCACTCCGGTTCCGGGCGGGGTAGGGCCTATGACTATTGTTTCTTTGATGAAAAATACACTGCATGCAGCGAACAAAACCATATATCCGTGAAAATTTACTTATTATCCATTGTTACTTTTTTTTCTTTTTGTATCGATTCTCTTCATGCCCAAGAGCTTCGTTTGCTTTTCGCAGGGGATGCCATGCAACATCAATCGCAGATAAAAACTGCTTATCGGAAAGGTGAATACGACTACTCATCTTATTTCCAATATGTTAAAGATGAGATTTCTCGCGCTGATTTAGCGATTGTCAATTTAGAAGGACCATTGGGCGGAAAGCCCTACAAAGGTTATCCTCAATTCAGTATGCCCGATGCATTTGCCGGCGCTTTGAAAGAAGCCGGCTTTTCTATTTTTCTAACGGCAAATAACCATGCAGCGGATTGCTATTCCAAAGGCATCAATCGCACGATCGATGCATTGGATTCTTTAGAGGTCTATCATACGGGAACATTCAAAAATGCTACCGAACGGGATCGATTTTATCCCTTAGTAGTGGAAAAGAAAGGCATTCGCATGGCTTTTCTGAATTATACGTATGATACCAACGGCATCACTCCCGAAGTTCCCTGCATTGTAAACACGATTGATACCGCTATTATCAAAGAAGATATCCGCAAAGCGTTTCGAATGAACCCCGATTTCGTTATTGCTGTATTGCATTGGGGACAAGAATATAAACTTAATCCGAATCAATCTCAGGACGAGTTGGTCCGGTTTTTAATTCAACAAGGAGTAGATATAATCATCGGCTCTCATCCGCATGTTGTTCAACCGTCGCAATGTTTTACTGATCCGTTTAGTAAGCGAAAACACTTAATTGTTTATTCCTTAGGCAATTTTGTTTCAGGGATGAGCGCTGTCAACACAGATGGAGGTCAAATGATTTCGGTTGTATTAAAAAAAGAAGAGGGTATAACCCGTATCGACTCCTGCGGCGCCCTTTTATTCTATGTGCAACATAAAAAAGTCAGCGATACCATTGATTTTACGTTGATTCCCGTTACTTGGGCCGAGAAATCCGATTCACCTACGCCCTATGCCCACCGAATAGAATTGGATCATTCTGATTATGAGAAAATGATGCGTTTCGCCAACAATGCTCGCAACTTATTTTTGCAATATAATATAGGAGTAAGCGAACACCGATTTTTATCAGGAAAACCTGTCGATGACGATTTTTTGAAATTTATTCCTTTAAATTTGTTTTTTGATAACAAACAATGTAACTTTGCACCGAAAATTTGTTTATAAAAAAATAAAAAAGAATTATTACCTTAACACGGTGGTCGTAGCTCAGTTGGTTAGAGCATCAGATTGTGGTTCTGAGGGTCGTGGGTTCGAGCCCCATCTTCCACCCGAAACTTGAAAAGATTAATATTTTATCTTTTCAAACCCTTCTCCAAAAACGCCAATCACAGAACTTTGAGAAATAAATGCCGTGGGATCGATTTCTTTAACAATGCGGAAAATTGTAACTGATTCGGTTTTTTTTGCCATTACCACAACCACTTTCGTTAATTTTTTCGTATACCATCCTGTTCCATCCAAAATAGTACAACCTCGATGCGCTTGTGCAATAATGGTATCGGCGATTTCTTCGTATTTGTCTGAAAAGATAAAAAACTGAACCGATTGTCTCGCTCCGTTGAGAACCATATCCACTGTATAGGTGGTAACTCCCATTACGACTATTCCGTATACAATTTTTTCAATACTTTGGAAAACAAAATAGGTTGAACAAATAATCAATAAGTCAGACATCAGAAGACCTTTCCCGATGGAAATATTGTGATATTTGTTGATAATCAGAGCAATGATATCGGTTCCTCCCGTGCTCCCCTTGAAATTAAAAACAAGTCCAAGTCCCATACCGCACATGACCCCTCCTAAAACACAACTCATAAAAGGTTCACCCTTAACCAATGGTTCTTTGATAATGGTTTGAAGGACAGATAAAAGAAAGGTAAGCAGAATTACGTTAATAACGGTTTTGATACTAAATTTAAACCCGAGGATTTTTATGGAAAACAATAATAAAACCGAGTTGATGCAAAGATAAGTAACTCCCACCGGAACTTTTGAGGCAAAAAATACAATAGCGGATATACCGGTTACGCCGCCGGTGGTGATTCCATTAGGTAATAAAAAACCTGTCCAACCCAGCGAGTACATAAATAATCCAAAAACAATAGCGCTCCAATCCTGTATTTCATGGAAAATAAACGCTCTGCTGAGCTTTATTTTTTTTTGTCGGTTATTGTAATTCATAATTCATACTTCTTAAAACGCTTCCCTGTATTTTTTTCCGTTTTCATCATCCAACATGTTTAAATAGCTCTTGTAGCGCGATTCACTAATGTTATTTTCATTAACAGCTTTCAACACTGCACATCCGGGTTCTTTCCGGTGTGTGCAATTATTGAATTTACAGGATGCGGAATACTTGAATATTTCCGGAAAATAATGGGATATTTCAACGCTCTCCATGTCGAATGCGCCAAATCCTTTAATGCCCGGAGTGTCGATGATGTACCCTCCCTCCGGAAGTTCAATCATTTCGGAGAAGGTAGTCGTATGCATTCCTTTATTATGATATTCCGAGATTTCCCGGGTTCGAAGTCGGGAATTGGGTTCAAACCGGTTAATCAAAGTGGATTTTCCTACGCCTGAATGCCCGGAAAACAAAGTAGTTTTGCTTTTCATCAAATCAAGCATAAACGATAAATCTTCATCTTTCAGCGCTGAAATTTTATAACAAACATAGCCGATTGTTTCATACAAATGAATGATGGCATCGACATATTCTTTTTCATCGGGAGTATATCGATCCATTTTATTGAAAAAAAGAAAGGTAGGGATCCGATAGGCTTCCGTTGTCGCTAAAAAGCGATCAATAAAAATGGTTGTTGTTATGGGGTAATTGACGGTTGTAATCAGAAAAGCTTGATCGACATTGGCAGCAATGACGTGCGATTGCTTTGAAAGGTTAGAGGAACGGCGAACAATGTAATTCTTTCGATCCTCAATTTCGTAAATGAAAGCGGTTCCTTCCGGGTTTTCTTCGATGTAAACAAAGTCGCCCACTGCAATCGGGTTGGTGCTTTTTATTTCTTTTAACCGGAAATTTCCTTTGAGTTTTGTCTCAATAATTCGCCCGGCATCTGTTTTTACCAAATACCAACTCCCTGTATTTTTAACTACAAGACCTTTCATTTGGAATTATGAGTTAAGAGTTAAGAACTAAGACTCCTTAACTCTTAGCTCTTAGTTCTTAACTCTTTAAACTGTCATTATTTCTTTTTCTTTAGCGTTCAGCACTTCATCTACTTTTTTGATGTATTTGTCGTGCAATTTTTGGATAGCTGCTTCCGTTTCGTCGCCGTCATCTTCCGGAGCGCCGTCTTTTACTGCTTTTTTTATTACTTCGTTGGCATCGCGTCGAGCGTTTCGTATGCCTACTTTAGCATTTTCTGCCTCCGTTTTTGATTGCTTTACTAACTGTTTCCGCCGTTCTTCCGTTAAAGGAGGAATCCCCAAACGAATAATTTCACCGTTGTTTTCCGGAGTAATGCCGACATCGGAATTCAGAATCGCTTTTTCAATCGGTTTCATCATGCTTTTATCCCAAGGCAAAAGGGTTATTGTTTTGGCATCGGGAGTAGAAATGGTAGCGACATTAGACAAGGGAGCCGGATTTCCGTAGTACTCCACTTTGATTCCATCAAGGATATGAATATTCGCTTTTCCTGCGCGAATACGGGATAATACTTCATCCAAATACCGAACGGAATGAAGCATTTTTTCTTCCGCTTGTTGCTCAATGTTTTTAATAATACTCATAGTGAATACGTTTATTATATGCTTCAAATTATTATTTCACTGCAACAAAGGTAGTAAAAATATATTTAAATTTTGCCTATCCGAAAAATTTCATGTAGTTTTGTCAGGTATTAAAAAAGAAACCCATAATAAATGAACAAAAAAAACAAGAAGGATGAAGTTGGATAAACGATTAACTAAAAAAGAAATGATTCGACGGATTATTAATTTATTTAATACTCGACCCACAGAAGCAATGAGTTGTAAACAAGTCTGCATTGAAATCGGAATCACTTCGCAAACGAAAAAAAGGATGGTTGCTAATCTGTTGGAAAACTTGTTTTTCGATGAATTTCTCGTAGAAGTTGATCAAAATAAATACAAACTGAATGGTTTGGGAACGTTGGCCACGGGAACATTCGAACGTCGATCGAACGGTAAAAACTCTTTTGTTCCGGAAGATGGCAGCGGTTCTCTGTTTGTTGCTGAACGTAATTCCATGCATGCAATGAATGGAGATAAAGTGAAAGTACAAATCTTAGCCCGACGAAAAGGCAGAACACCGGAAGCCGAAGTGATTGAAATTTTAGAACGAGCAAAAAATAATTTCATCGGAACGCTTTCGGTTGGGAAGAATCACGCCTTTCTATTGACAGACAGTAAGATATTGGCAAATGATATTTTTATTCCGAAAGATAAACTGAGAGGAGCGAAAGACGGACAAAAAGTAGTAGTACAGATTACCGAATGGCCCGAAAAAGCAAATAATCCCGAAGGAGAAATCATCGACATCTTAGGCGAGACAGGAGACAATACGACTGAAATGCACGCTATTCTGGCTGAATTCGGATTGCCCTATCGTTATCCGGATAAAGTAGAAAAGGCCGCCGACAAAATTCCGGTCGAGATTCCGGAAAAAGAAATCCGGTTGCGCGAAGATTTTCGCGAAGTTACTACATTTACAATTGATCCGAAAGATGCAAAAGATTTTGATGATGCTTTATCGATCCGTCAATTGAAAAACGGGAATTGGGAAATCGGCGTCCACATTGCTGATGTAACTTGGTATGTTAAACCGGAAAGCATTATTGATAAGGAAGCCTTTGAACGAGCGACTTCAGTTTATTTAGTCGATCGCACCATCCCGATGCTTCCCGAAAGTTTGAGCAACGGACTCTGTTCATTACGCCCTTTGGAAGATAAATTATGTTTCTCGGTCGTTTTTGAAATGAATCGAATCGCGGAAGTCAAGAATTATCGGATTATCAAAACGGTCATCCGTTCTGATCGCCGCTTTACATACGAAGAAGTACAATCAATCATTGAAAACAAAAAGGATATATCGGGAGGATCGGATTATTCGGAAGCGGTATTGACTTTGGATCGGATGGCTAAATTATTGAGAGAAAAGCGTTTCAAAAATGGCGCCATTAATTTCGAACGATCGGAAGTGAAATTTGATATCGACGAAAACGGAAAGCCCTTGCGGGTGTTTTTTAAAGAAGCCGGCGATTCCAACCAATTGATTGAAGAATTTATGTTACTGGCTAACCGGTATGTAGCTGAAACCATCGGAAAAGTCGCTAAAGGGAAAAAAGCGAAAACTTTTGTTTACAGGGTTCATGATGTCCCTAATCCTGAAAAATTAACCGCCTTTGGCGAATTTATTCGTCGTTTCGGTTATAAACTAAAAAACAAGGGGAGTGATAACGAAGTATCAAAAAGCATTAACCGTATATTGGATGAAGTGCAAGGCAAAAGGGAACAGACCCTGATTGAAACTTTAGCGATTCGCTCGATGGCGAAAGCTACGTATACAACCCAAAACATAGGACACTACGGATTGGCATTTAAATACTACACCCATTTTACTTCTCCAATTCGTCGATATCCCGATATGTTGGTTCATCGATTGCTGGAACGCTATCTTTCAGGCGGACGTTCGGTTAATTCTCCGGCTTTGGAAGAAGTCTGCAAACACTGTTCGAATATGGAATCATTGGCTTCCAATGCCGAGCGGACATCAATCAAGTACAAACAGGTCGAATTTATGTCAGATAAAGTAGGCATGGTTTTCGATGGCGTTATTTCAGGCGTAACCGAATGGGGATTATATGTAGAATTATCCGAAAACGCCTGCGAAGGAATGGTGCCTATACGCGATTTAGCCGACGATTATTATGAATATGAAGAAAAAACATACAGCCTTGTCGGCACACGAAAAAAGCGTCATTACCGCTTAGGCGATCCAATGAAAATCAAAGTAGTAAAAGCCAATCTCGAACGTCGACAATTGGATTTTGTCCCCGTAGAATAAAAAAAATTAAGATTCCGGAATCAGCAAAAAGAAAGTGAAAAAAGGATAAAACCGTGATAATGTCCGAGAATCGTTTGGAATTAACAAATCATCAATCGATAGTTTTAGAAAATTAATTGGAATTTTCCTTCAAAAAAGTAAATCTTTTAGTGATAAAAATGAGATAAGTAGTTCGAAAAAACGAAACGCTTCAAAAAAAAAATTTTGCGCTTAGAAAAAAAACGAATTAAGGAAGAAAAATGAGAAAATAACTAAGGAAAAAGCCGGTTTTTCTTCAGAAAAACCGTCTTATGATTGAAAACCCGGCGAGCTTGAACGAATCGATCGCTTCGAAAAGAATATATTTATCTGTCTTTTTATGCAGCGGCTCGAGTAAATAGTGTTCGGGCAAAAAGTATCAAATTGTCATTTTTCTCTTGTTGAAATAAGATTGTTTTCATCCGGATTGTTATGTTAATTCTATTCATACGCAAATATGATACAAATATTTGACATTTGCAATACCTTTTAACAAACTTTAATCACGACAAAAAACGATAAACTTAAAACGTCGAAAGATTTAACAAAGTTTAACAAAGCTGTTGCCATGGGAGCAGTTGGTTATTCCGATGAAAAAGCAAAGGATTCAAAAAAAGATAATTTCTATTTGATTAAAAAAATAAAATGTGTATCTTTGCCCGACTTTTTGTAAAAAAGTAATTAAAAATTTACGAAATTCTTTTTAATCTATTAGAAATTCAATTCTTATGAAACACCCTTTTTTTTCGTATTATTTATCGATAGTATCAGTTATGGGATTGCTCATCTTTTCATCATGCGGTTCAAAGAGAGATATAGTGTATTTCCAAAATTCAGATAGTTTATCGGACCAAATTCGCGCTCAAAACCTTGGTGAACCAAAAACTGTAATTATGCCTTATGACAACTTGTATATTACGGTATCTGCTATCAATCCGGATGCGGTGGAAGTTTTTAATTTAAACCAATCCGCTCGCGTATCCAATTTTTCAACCAACACCCTCGATGTTTTGGGTTATTTAGTTGACCCGAAAGGAAACATAAACTTTCCGCTCGTAGGAGAAGTTCATGTTGCCGGACTTACCAAAACAGACGTCATTCAATTATTGCAAAACAAAATTTCAAAATTTGTTGCCGATCCGGTGGTTAATATTCGTTTCCTAAACTTTAAAATCAACGTCATCGGTGAAGTTAATCGCCCCGGAGTTTATACCGTTACCGATGAAAAAGTCACCATACCGCAAGCAATTGCTTTAGCCGGAGACCTTACTATCTATGGAGAACGACGCAACATTCAACTGATACGAGAGGAAAATGGAGAAAAAAAGTTTTATTATTTTGATTTAACAGCCCCCGATCTTTTCTTTTCTCCGAATTATTTCTTGCGACAAAACGATATTTTATATGTATCTCCTAACGGTACAAAAGCCGGAAGTTCAACTTACAATCAGAATTTACCTTTGCTTGTTTCTTTAATTTCCGTAGCGATTACCGCGGTCGCACTTTTTATCAGATATAAATAAAACATAACCTATATAACATATATGGAATCAAACAATTTTCAATCCAATAATACGCCACAAGATGAAATTTCCATTGTTGAAATTCTATTTCATTACCTTCGATATTGGAAACTTTTTTTACTATCCGGTATTATTTGCATAGCAGTGGCCGTTGCCTATCTGTTTTATACTACACCGGAATATAAAATTCTTTCAAGAGTCGTAATCAATGACGAGAAAAAAGGCCAAACCACCGATGTCATGACTGCGTTCAGCGATTTGGGAATCGTAGCTCCCAAAAGTACTTTAGATAATGAAATAGAATTACTTCGCTCTCGGACCTTGATGAAAAGCGTAGTTGATACGCTTCGGATTAATGTGAGCTATTTCAAAAGCGGGCCGATTAAAAAAACAGAAATTTATAAAAAAACACCGGTATTTGTAACTTTTTCGAATATGATAATGGGAGGTTCTTTTACCGTTGACTCTTTAAGCACAACGGTTTTATCCATACATTCCGATCAAGACAACTTCAATCAAAAAGTCGAATTAGGAAAAGAAATTAACACTCCGTGGGGGGCTTTAGTAATCACAGACAATCCTTTCGGAGAAGAACGGTTTCCGATAGAAGTATTTATCAGACCCGGGTATCTTCCAAAAGTTGATATCAACGCTGTTAGTAAAACTTCAAGCGTGGTCGAATTATCGCTTGTATCGTCAACTCCGAAAAAAGGACAAGATATTATCAATACATTGATCGATCATTACAACAGAAATGCCATTGAAGATAAAAACTATGTAGCTACAAATACAGTTACTTTCATAGACGATCGATTAAATTCGGTATCCGGCGAACTGCAAGGCGCTGAAAAAAAGGTAGCGGAATTTCAAACATCGAAAGGAATCACCACCGACTTACAAGCCCAGGGACAAATGATGTTGACTTCATCGGGAGAATATGCTAAGAAGATATCGGATGCCGGAATTCAATTGGACCTACTCGGAAATATTAAAAGCTATCTGATAAATCCAAACTATTCCGATAATACGGTTCCATCGAATGTGGGATTAACCGATCCAACGGTTCTTTCTTTAATTAATAAGTATAATTCGGAAGTTATAGATAAAAAGCGATTAACTGCCGGAATGAAAAGCGATCATCCTTTGCTCATCGACTATAACAATCGAATCGCTTTGTTGAGGGATGATTTATTGAGAGGTATCGGTATTGCGGAAGCAGGGATGCAAACGACCAAAAAGGAATTACAACGGCAAGAAAACCTGTATATGGGTAAAGCGCTCAATTTAACCGCACAAGAACGTGAATCAAGAGACCTGCTGCGAACTCAAAGTTTGAAAGAAACAATTTTTAACTATTTGCTTCAAAAGAAAGAGGAAACCGGTCTGTCTTTAGTGATGGCAACCCCCAATGCCAAAGTGGTTGACGCCGCTTTTTACGACCCGATTCCCGTAAAACCAAAGAAGATGATAATATTATTGGCTGCCTTGATGCTGGCCGTAATAATTCCGGTAATCATTATATATATCCGTGATTTGTTTGACAATAAAGTTCATACAAAAGACGATGTAACCCGGGCAATCAGTGCGCCATTTCTCGGAATTATACCCATTATGAAAGGTACCGATCCTTTCCCTGTTTTGAAAGTACGCTCATCTGTAGCTGAACGATTCAGAACCGTTATCTCAAATTTGGAATTTATCGTAGGAAGTGAAAGAAGAAAAATCATCTCTGTTACTTCTTATACCAGCGGAGATGGAAAAAGTTTCTTTTCTAGAAATTTAGCGATGACTTTAGCTGTCACCGGGAAAAAAACTCTGCTGATTGATTTGGATTTACGAAAATCAATATTAGTCAAAACACTCGGTAAAATTAACACTGAAAAAGGAAGCGCAACTTTTCTCTCCGATCCGAAAGTTAGAATCAATGAAATTATTGATACATCCCATGTTTTTCATAAAAATTTGGATATAATTCCTGTACATATTTTTCCTCCGAATCCTGCGGAATTGTTATCTTCCGAACGTTTGGAACAATTATTTCAAACCATCGGGAGAGATTACGATTATATTATTGTGGATACGGCGCCGTTAGGCTTAGTCGCTGATGTATATAACATCAATGCTTATGCATTATCTACCATTTTTCTGCTACGATCGGATTACACTTTGAAGAGAGTTTTACCGGAAATACAAGAATTGTATAAGGATAAAAAATTGAATAATTTAAGTGTTGTTTTAAATGCAGTAGCCGATGAAAATATTTATGGATACGGATATGGACAGTATGGGCATTATAAACATAATTATTATACAGACGAAAAATGAGGTCATGTTTCGGTTCTTGCATATAGGTTAGGTTATTGATAATGGTGAAAGTAAAATAATGCAGTGGTATGCGGCAAAAGTAAAGTATCAGACGGAACGTAAAATGAAAACATGGTTGGACGAGCAAACCATTGAGAATTTCATTCCCTTCCGTACAATATTGATCGAACGAAACGGCAGAAAAATAAAGAGAGAGAAACCGATTATTCCCGGTTTATTGTTCATACGAACAAACTATTCGACTGCTTGCAATTTGCCCGATGGATCGAGAATAAAGATGTTTTTTATGCGAAATCTCGAAAATCATAAATTATTGATCGTTCCCGACAAACAAATGCAAGATTTTATGTTTCTGCTGGATTTTTCCGAATCGGCGTTGCGACTTGATAATTCGAATTTGAAACACGGTGATCGCGTTCGAGTAATAAAAGGTGATTTTGCCGGAATTGAAGGAGAATTAATTCGAATCAAAGGACATAAACGTGTTGTGGTGCGTTTGGAAGGCCTGTTTTCTTTAGCTACCGCTTATATTCCAAGCGCTTATTTAGAAAAGATCGAATAATAAACAATTGATTGGATTTATATCGTGCAAGCTGATGAACTCCTCAACCTGTTGAAAGAAGGAGAATCCGAACATCTCGCATTTCGCCTTTTTTTCGGTCGCGAAGCAATCGAAACTTTGGTGGCTTTTGCAAATTCACAAGGCGGCGTTTTGTTACTCGGTGTAACGGAGTTGAAAGAAATCAAAGGGATTGCGGATGCAAGAGAAAATGTAAACCAATGGATTCAGGAGGTTCAGTCTCGAACAACTCCCCCTATATTACCTCATATCGAAATTATAGAAATTGAAGGAAAACTCATTGCCGGTATTGCTGTTGCGGAATATCCGGTGAAACCTGTCGCTTTTGAAGGAAAATACTATAGACGATATATCAAATTTAACAAAGAACTTACAACTCGTGAAGCATTTGAATTCCGCAGACTGTCGCTTCTTTCCCGATGGGATTCCAATCTTAGACCGGAAAAGACCATTACTGACCTATCAATAAAAAAAATATATCAAGTGATCGAACGGATCAGTCGTAAAAAACAATGCCTGCCTGAAGAACCGTTCACTTTTTTACGAAAATACGGTTTAACGGAGGGAGAATCCATCACCAATGCCTGCCGATTATTATTCCTTCCTGACGGCGAACCGGAAACGACCATTGAATTAGGCCGCTTTTCATCGCCTACGGTGACTTCCGATTCATTGACCTTAAAAACAGATTTATTTACGGAAGCAGAAGAAGCAGTACGTTTTATATGCAAACATATTTGTAAGGAAAAACAACCCGAAGCATCTATTCAATGGCAATATCCTTTGGAAGCTATCAGAGAGTTGGTGGTTAACATGATTATTCACAGGGATTATTCTTCCGATTACCATTCGATTATTAAAATATTTGATGGATATATCGAATTTTATAATCCGGGTGCATTCCCGGACGATATCTCCATTAAAAACTTATTTTCTAATGGATACATTTCTCGGCCTCGAAATCCTCAAATAGCGGAACTGTTTAAAGATGCAGGAATGTTTGAAGAGTATGGCTCCGGAATTCGACAAATTTGGACGGTTTTTGTTAATAGCGGTTTACGCCCTCCCGAATTTATCAAGTTGCCTGACCGATTGATAGTCAGAGTGTTTGGAGATATTTCAACGAATGCTTCCATTCATCAAGAAAAGCCTGAAACTACAATTGATAGTTCCAAAATCAAATATGAGCCGGAGCAGCCTAAAGAAGAAACGGTTAATTTTTCGAATCGAGAACACCGGATCATTCGGTTAATCATAAAAGATAATCATATTCCCTTGATTGAAATCGCCCAAACGCTGAATGTATCCAAGCGAACGGTTCTCAGAGATTTGAAAAACTTGAAAAAGGAGAGAGTCATCGAGCGAATCGGCAATGAAAAAAGCGGATATTGGAAAATCATTCAAAATTGAATGTAAAGACAATCATCCGGGGCAACCCTTTTGTAACTGCATCCGAGTATTTAACTAAACTGAAATCGGTCAAATCGATACGATTTTTTTCCATCGTATTGTTTAATCCAAAACAAAAACGGATCTCAGGAGCGATTTTAATGATTGGCAGATAAAAATCACATCCCAAACCGATTGTAATACCATAATTCACAGGTTTTAAAAGTAACGGATCTCCTTTTCTTAATCCCAAATCAAGTGCAGTATATGCGCCTGCAATAATGTATGGACGATAATTATTTAAACGCATGGAACGAATTTTCAGATCCAGCGGTGCAGTCAGGTAATTAGAACGAACAATAGTCTTAAAACGGGCGTCCGTTTCTGATTCTACAAATTCAAACGATTTATCTCCAAAAGAAAGAGTGGGCGTAAAACGGAGATTCATGAATGGATTCAAATACAGGTCGGCAATCAGTCCGACGGTAAACCCCGGAGAGTAATTGGGAATAGTAGCATACCAAGTTTCTCCTTCATTGGTGGTTAAACCGGAGTTTGTCAACAGCATGTCTTGAAAGTTCATTCCTACGGTTATTCCAAAATGATATAATTTATAATCGCCGTAAGGTTGATTTTTCACTGTTTGCTTTTGTGCAAGGAGAATGCTTGCCCATAAACAGAATCCAAGGATCAGATGTGCCTTTTTGATCATAGACGCTTTATTTATAGTAATAAAACGCAAAAAGAAAAGGCTTATTGTTTTTTAATATTCGTCTTCGTTAAAAAAGAAATCCTCTTTGGTGGGATAATCCGGCCATATATCCTCGATGCATTCGTAGATTTCACCTTCATCTTCCATATCTTGAAGGTTTTCAATTACTTCCTGAGGAGCGCCGGAGCGTAAAGCGAAATCAATTAATTCATCTTTACTTGCAGGCCATGGTGCATCTTCCAATTTTGAAGCTAATTCTAAAGTCCAATACATATTATTATCCGGATTAAGCAAAGATTTTTTAAGTTTTCAATCTCTAATTTTCCGCAAAAGTATAAAGATTTATTTTATTTGCAAGAATTTTCCCAAATAATTTCTTTGGCGTTGTGAATAAAATTTTGTTTTCGAGACAAAAGAAAGAAATAATCCGATAATCGGTTGATGTATTTTAACGCTTGTGCATCTATGTTTCCCGATCGATTTATTTTAACCATGCATCGCTCTGCCCTTCTGCAAACAGAACGACAAACATTTGCCATAGCATTTCCCGAACATCCTCCGGGTAATACAAATCGATTCAAAGGAGGAAGAAAAGCATCTATCCGGTCGATGGCCGCTTCTATTTTTGCAATATTTTCTTCGGTAATTAAACAGATCGATTTTCCCGGTTCGGAAGCTAAGTAGCCGCCCAAAGTGAATAAATCCGATTGAATCTGAAGTAGAAACTCGCGATCTTCCGGGTCACTAATTGTTTCAAGCAAACAAGAAATGAAAGAATTTAATTCATCAACCGTTCCGTAGGCATCAACACGCAGAGCGGCTTTAGATACTCTTTTTCCTCCTACCAAGGAGGTGAAACCTTCGTCGCCTTTTTTCGTATAAATTTTGCTTTTTCCCATCATCAAAATAATTTTTATAATGCTGTTTATATATTTGAGTATTAAAGAAAACAAGTCCTAAAGACCATAAGTCGATTGTTAAGCTCACATTCGGATGGTTTTTAATATCCTGCCACAATTTTTTCATAGATTTATCCTGTCCGATATTATCAATTACCAATACAGTATTCGAAACAATGAAAGTTTTGATTAGATGAAGCGCTTCGCGTGTTTTACCGGAATCTCCGTTTAAATTGATATGAATGAAATCAAGCGAAATAGTTTCAGACTTCACTTGAAGCAAACTATCTTTATAGGGACCTTCCATCAGATGCAGATTCTTTACGGATCTGTTTCCGGCATAAGTCCTAACCGCTTCCAACAAGCCAAGTCGTTCTTCCAAGGCGTAACACTTGCAATTCCGGCTAATTGGCAAGGCTAAATATAAACTCATTAGTCCGGTAGAACTCCCGATTTGCAAAATGGTTCGACACTTAAAAAAGTTCACTAAACGAAACAATAATGCACCGTAATTTTTTGATTGTGTTTCTTTTGCAGTTAGATAATTAATCGGATTTTCCCGGCTCAACAATTCTTTTCTGAAATTTTCAATATCTCCAAAAACATAGTAAGGCGTTTTTTCTTCTATCACTTTTGTAATCAGATTATAAATAAAAGGAGAGTGAACTCCGTAACCTTTTCTGTAACGGATTTTTCTATACAACTTAATTTGAGAAGAAAATTTCACGCATAATTTTTTTGCAAAAATAATACAAATTCAAAATTTCTTTTAAGATTTTTTTCATTTTTTTTTGCAATCCTATTTTTTTTCTTTTACTTTGCATCGTTTTTATTATTCAAGTATTTTTTATTCATTTAACTTAATTTATTTAGTCATGAAATTTGTAAAACTTTTATCAACCTTGTTTTTACTTTCTTTGCTTATTTCGGGAAAAATTAATGCGCAGCAAGAACTACCTCCAACAGCCCAACCCGGTAAATGTTATGTAAAATGCATTACAGCCGACGAATATCGTGAGGTTACCGAAACCATTGTTATTAAACCGGAATATAAAGTATTAACAACTACGCCTGCCACTTATAAAACGGTAGAAGAAAAAGTATTAATTAAGGAGGCTTCAAAAAAGTATGTTATCCACCCGGCAGTTTATGAAACGGTTACCGTTGATTACGAAAACAAAGCCGGCGTCACCACCTTAGAAGCTGTTCCCGCACGATTGGGATCCTCATCCAAAACGATTGAAGTGCAACCAAAATCAGGACGATGGGAGTATAAAAAATTAGACAATTGCCCGTCGGTAAACAAAGAAGACTGTATGGTAGCCTGTTATGTGGAATATCCGCCGGCTTATGTAACAATCCCTATCACTGTTTTGGAAGCGGCAGCTACCACCAAATCCGTAACAAAACCCGGAAGCTCCGCTTCCTATAAAAAAGAAGTGGTAAAAACCCCTGCCCGAGTGGAAGAAATTGATATCCCTGCCGAATACAAGACTATTACTAAAGTAGTTGTTGATGTTCCGGCCGGAGTGAAAGAAACCGTCGTTCCCGCAGTAACAAAAACGATTACTAAAAAGGAATTAGTAAAAAAAGGAGGAATCACAACCTGGGAAGAAGTTGATTGCGGTTTAGTAGAAGATGTTAATATCCTTCCCATTTTCTACGAACTCAACAGCGCCAAGATTACTCAGGAATCGGAAAAAATTATTGACGATTACCTGTTGAAATTGATGAAAGATAAACCCGGATTAAGAATCGAGATTATGTCTCATACCGATTCTCGCGGCAGTGACGACTACAACATGGCGCTCTCGCAACAAAGAGCGCAATCGGTAGTCAATTATCTTGTAAGCAAAGGTATCTCGCGTGACCGGTTAGTAGCGAAAGGTTACGGAGAAACAAGATTAAAAAACCGTTGCGCCAATGGTGTGGATTGCACGGAAGCAGAACATCAACAAAACAGAAGAACCGAATTCAGAATCATTCAATAAACTTATAAGTAACATTTTTAAAAAGGCTGTCTCATCCATAGAAATGAGACAACCTTTTTTTTATAATAACTTTTCGATCCATATACACAGGAATGAATATCAATGGTTTAAAATATTTCCTTCTTGCCGGAATAACGGCTGTTTCACTATTGGCCAATAGCCAACCTCCGTATAAGATTGAAAAAGTCATTTCAAAAAACAAAATCGTAGATTTTAATAATCAAAAACTCTTAATTATCGACTTTTGGGCAACCTGGTGCACACCCTGCGCTCCGGCGACCAAGCAACTGGAAATCTTGCAGAAATCAATGCCCGACGACCTATTCATTGTCTCGGTAAGCGACGAAAATATAGAAACTATTTCGTCGTATATACAAAAAAATCCGATTCAACTTGCCGTTCTAAAAGATGATCCGACAAACAGCATGATAGACCTCTTTCAAGTGAAAAGGCGTCCTTATGCGATACTGCTTACATTAGATGGGAGTATTTTGTATAAAGGTCATCCATCAGAAATTACAACAAGCAGGATCGAAAAATACCTCGCAAAAATAAAAACAAAACCCGAGAAAAATTGGGACGACCTGTTTGTCACAGTGCAAAATTCCAACTCACAAATAACTTCGTCTCCGGATAATAAAAAATTTTTTATTGCAAAACAATCTCAACAGGAAAAGCGAATGTATTTCGATAACGGTACCTTTTATTATTCAGGACCACTTTCCGGACTTGTGAAATATTTGGCAAATTGCTCAGTTTTTCAGATTATACTAAATGGAATAGACGATTTCGGAGTATCGATGCATTGCAGTGAATCGGAATATTTTAAATCAAAATCTACTCTGTTACAATTGATTGATAGTCGCTTGTCGTTAAACCTGCATACCGAAACTAAGTCAATGGAAGCTTACGTTTTGGATGTTGTTAATTCAAAACTTTTATGGGATGACAAGCAACTTAATTGGAGCGACGGCTCAAATCCCTCCTATATAGTAGGGACCGATCGTATCGAAGCCGACAATTTAACATTAAAAGAAATTGCTAACCTCTTGAGCGATGTAAAAGGGGATTTATACTACTACAAAGGAAACGATGGCAACTGTTATGATTGGAGTTTTCATTATAGGTACAACGACTTGATGAAAGAAGATTTGGAAAATAATTTCGGTATCATCTTGAAAAAAGAAAAAATAAATCTACCGATATATATTCTATCTCCTCAATAATTTTTTTACCTTTGCATACAATAATTTTATACGTATGGAACTTTGGTGGAATTCTTTGGATTTGTATCTGAAAATCATGTGGGGAATCGCTATCCCTTTTAGTCTTATTTTTGTCATTCAAATGATTATGACTTTCGTCGGTATGGGCGATCAAGGAGACGTTACCGGCGGAACAGATGTCAGCGCTGATGCCAATACTGATACCGGTTCGAACATGCCGGTTCAATTTTTCACTTTCCGCAATTTAGTGAATTTTTTCCTTGGATTTTCATGGGCAGGAATATCGTTTTATAACAGCTTTGATAGTAAGATTTGGCTAACCCTTATATGCGTAACTACCGGTTTTATTTTGGTAGCTATACTCATGGCGCTATTGTATGCGCTCAGCAAAACCACTCAAAGTGGTAACATTGATATTAAAGATGCGGTAGGTCGTCCGGCAACTGTATATTTTACGATTCCGGCTGCAAGAAAAGGCGCCGGAAAAATACAGATGAGCATCCAGCAAGCCGTTCGCGAATATGATGCCGTTTCCGAATCGAATGAACCCATTCATACCGGCAGTATGGTGCGCGTGAAAAGCGTTATCGATGCTCACACCCTGCTCGTAGAAAACTTGTAAACAATTCATAACTCATAATTCATAACTCATAATTCATAATTTATATGGAATTTATTGCTCTTTATGTCGTTTTCGCGGTAGTGATTTTTGTAGCGTTAGTATCTGTAATGTCGCGTTACAAACGCTGTCCGTCCGACCGCATTTTAGTGGTATATGGTAAAACCGGCAAAAACAAAGAAGGCGGAGTCAGCTCCGCAAAATGTATTCACGGTGGCGCCGCTTTCATCTGGCCTGTATTTCAAAGCTACTCTTTTTTGAATTTGACGCCGATTCCGATTGAATGTAATCTTACCAATGCGTTGAGTAAGCAAAACATTCGAGTCGATGTGCCTTGTCGTTTCACCGTAGGTATATCCACCGATTCTGAAAATATGATCAATGCGGCGGAACGTTTGCTTGGATTATCTTTAGAAAATATTCAGGATCTTGCCAAAGACATTCTTTTTGGTCAATTGCGTTTGGTGATTGCTACAATGGACATTGAAGAAATCAATGCCGACCGCGATAAATTTCTTATTAATGTCAGTCAAAACGTAGAATTGGAATTACGAAAAATTGGTTTAAAACTGATCAATGTCAACGTAACCGACATTCGGGATGAATCGGGCTATATCGAAGCGCTGGGTAAAGAAGCGGCTGCAAAAGCTATCAACGAAGCAAAAAAGAGCGTTGCCGAACAGGATCGCTTCGGTGAAATCGGTAAAGCTGAGGCAGATCGCGATAAGAATATCCGTATTGCCGAAACGCAGCGCGATACGCGTGTCCGCACAGCGGATGCCAACGCTACTGCCGTGCAAGGAGAAAACATAGCGAAAGTATCGATCGCCAACTCTGATGCCGATCGGCGTGAACGGGAAGCAGAAGCGCTGCGCCGTGCCACTGCCGCCGAAAAAGTACAGGGCGCCAAAGCGCTTGAAGAAGCATACGGTGCGGAACGTCAGGCAGAATTGGTGCGAGCTGAACGCGATCGCGCCTCCCAAACCGCCAATATTGTGGTAAGCGCTGAAATTGAAAAACAAAAGGTGATTATCGAAGCCGAAGCGGAAGCCGAAACAGCCCGCCGAATTGCCAAAGGAGAAGCCGACGCTACTTTTGCAAAGATGGAAGCGCAGGCGCGCGGGATCAACGAAATCCTTACCAAACAGGCAGCCGGATTCAACGAAATTGTAAAAGCAGCTAATAACGATGCCGAAAAAGCAGTATTGATGATGATCTCCGATAAATTGCCCGAGCTGGTGAAGACGCAGGTAGAAGCTATTAAAAACATCAAAATTGATAAAATCACCGTGTGGGACGGACAAAACAGCAATAATACCAATGGCAAAACATCTACGGCAAATTTCCTATCCGGCTTGATGCAATCGGTCCCCCCGTTGAATGACCTCTTCAATATGGCCGGTATGCAACTGCCTAAATATTTGGGTGATGTAAAAACGGAAGAAGAAGAGAAAGAAAAACGGGAAGAACAAAATCACCGGTCGGAAAATGAATGAAAACTAATCACATTTAAAAGTCTTTGTGACAAAGTATTTATAGTTGGAAATTACTTTTTCCTTAATTCCTCAATTTCTTTGAGCCAAACATTTGCACAAGCATCACTCGGCATACGCCAATCGCTGCGTGGCGATAAATTAACGGGACCGACTTTCGGACCGTCCGACATGCAATTACGCTTAAATTGTTGACTGAAAAACCGGCGAAAAAAGATTTCTAATCTACTTAAAATCGTTGAATCATCATAAATATTCCGGAAAGCTTGCTGTGCTAAAAAATAAATTTTTGAAGGGGTAAATCCGTAACGTAAAGTATAAAAAAGAAAAAAATCATTTAATTCGTAAGGTCCGATAAGATCCTCAGTCAATTGTGTCATTCGTCCTTGTGAATCTACAGGAAGTAATTCGGGACTAATCGGAGTGTTCAATATATCTTCTAAAACTATTTTATTGCTTTCGCTCAATTGAGTTTCCGCAACTCGTTTGACGAGGTGACGTATCAATGTTTTAGGAATTCCGGCATTAACATTATACATAGATATATGATCGCCGTTAAAAGTCATCCATCCTAAAGCCGATTCCGACATATCGCCGGTTCCGATCACCAAGCCTTGTTGTTGATTGGCTAAATCCATTAGAATTTGGGTTCTCTCTCGCGCTTGTGCATTTTCATAAGTAATATCCTTAATGGAAAAATCATGACCAATATCTTTGAAATGCTGTTCACAAGCATCTGCAATAGGGATTTCCATAGCAGTTATTCCTAATGATTGCATCAATCGGTTAGCATTCATATACGTTCGATTGGTTGTACCAAAACCCGGCATGGTTACACCGCAAACCATTGAACGAGGAAGTCCCGATTTATCAACGGTCTTTATGCAGACCAGCAAAGCCAAGGTAGAATCCAAACCTCCGGAAACGCCCACCAACAACGTTTTTGCTCCTGTATGAAATAATCGTTTAGTCAATCCGGCAACTTGAATAGAAAAAATCTCATCACAACCTTCCTTGCAATAATCTTCGGGAGGAACAAAGGGAGTCCTACTGAATTGACGGCTCAAGGCGTTTGATTTTTGATTTGATTGATCCGGCATTATATCCTCCGGTATATGAATTCGCATATAATCCATCCCCGAAAGTTGATCTCTAAAAGTTGCATTTCTTCCTCTTTCGGCTTCTAATAAGTCCAAATCGATTTCAGAAGCAATCCATTGTTCGTTAAATAGAAATCGTTCGGATTCGGCCAGTAAATGTCCGTTTTCATAAATAAATGCATTTCCTGCATAAACCGAATCTGTAGTCGATTCACCGAATCCGGCTGACGCATACACATACGCTGCCTTGCATTGCGCTGATTGTTGGCTAATCAGAGATTTCAAATTGGTATGTTTACCAATCAATTCGCTACTTGCTGCTAAATTGAAAATAACTTGTGCTCCTGCAACCGCATGATACGAACCCGGTGAAATCGCCGGGCTATCTTCTTCACAAATTTCAACAGCAAATTGAGCCGTACAACAATTAAAAAGTAAATTTTTCCCAAAAGGAACCGATTCGCCGGCATAATCAATTGTTACCACCGTGTTATTTAAAGCGATCGATTCAAACCAACGGTTTTCGGGAAACTCAAAGTAATTCGGGAAGAATACTTTCGGAACAATCCCGTAAATTCGTCCGCCTTTGCAAACTATTGCGCAGTTATACAGTTTGGAACAAAATTTTACAGGAGCGCCGACAATGAAGCAAATCGGTATGTCAGTTGTTTCATGCAGTAATCGTCGTAGTTCTTTTTCTGTTGCATCGATTAAAATTTTTTGAAGGAATAAATCACCACAAGTATAAGCAGTTAATGATAGTTCCGGAAAACAGATTATCTCTATCCCCTGTTGATTAGCTTCAAGAATAAGTTTCTTGATTTGGCGAACGTTAAACTCACAATCAGCTACTTTCACCTCCGGAATAGCTGCTGCCACTTTTAAAAAACCGGTATGTATCATAATTCGCTTTGATAATACGACAAAAGTATAAAATAAATTTGATTTGACCTTAAAGTAGGTTTATTTTTTAAAAATATTTTTTTGATACAGAGATAAATAGGTAAAAGAATTTGCATTGTTATAAAAAATATTTTGGTTGTTCGAATAAATAGCAGTACCTTTGTGTCCGCTTTCCGCTAAAGTTTGGGAAGTTTAGAGAGATCTTTGATATATTTTCATGAGAATGTAGTACGAGATTGGTATTTATAAAAGATACCGATACAAAGGGAAAAGGAGCGTCA
>Ga0209629_10000066_pt1 | contig 44910 bp, 36 predicted proteins | sample TergutCu122P5_FD_187286 | JGI IMG/M metagenome (GOLD analysis project Ga0209629, IMG submission 187286) | Cubitermes ugandensis P5 segment gut microbial communities from Kakamega Forest, Kenya - Cu122 P5 (SPAdes) (version 2) | ecosystem: Host-associated > Arthropoda: Insects > Digestive system...
CTCGGCATCTGCCATCGCTTGGAATATGCGTGCCACCATCGGATAGCTTTCATCCTTCGCCTTGGCTGCGAATGCCGTGAAATGCGCGTTAGCATTGAGCTCGCCCTGCATGGCAACATAGAGATCGTCATAAGTTTGGCTGTACAACACGAAGTCCGTGCCTGCCGTTCCGCAGATCGGGCATGTTGTCGGACGGGCCTTTACAACCTCCCCGCATGTCGGACAGCGGTATACCGCGTTGAAATTGGACTCCATATAGGACCAATCGCTCAGGTTTTGCAACGCGTCGGTGGTGATGGTCGCATACGTCTGGGCTGCTTTGCCGGCGAACTTGAAGAAATCGGCTGCGGCCGTCAGGCCGGCTGCCTGTGCGTTCGTTTGGAAACCCGGATACATGACAGTATATTCATAGGTCGCACCGTCGATCGACGCCTGAAGGTTCTCGGCCGTCGTTCCCACTGTGGGGGTCGCTGCCACCGGCTTGACCGTTGCGCCCATGCTCTGCAGGATCACCCATGCGTCCTCGGCTTGCTTGGCCTCGGCATCTGCCATCGCTTGGAATATGCGTGCCACCATCGGATAGCTTTCATCCTTCGCCTTGGCTGCGAATGCCGTGAAATGCGCGTTAGCATTGAGCTCGCCCTGCATGGCAACATAGAGATCTTCGTACGTCTGGGCGATGGGTGAGAGTACAACATCAACGTAGAAGTTCTGCGTGTAATCGGTAGTGGAGGTCTGGCCATTGACAACAGTTGCTGTCACAATGACAGTCCCTGCTGCAGTAGCGTTAAGCGTGCTACCGGTTATCGTTGCTCCGGTGGTCCCCGCAGAGCTGATAGACCAGATTATACTCTGGTTCGTTGCATTGGGTGGCGCCACCGTTCCCACCAGAGTCAGGGGCGTTCCCGCCGTTGCCGTCGTCGGGATACCGGTTATATTAGTTACTGGAACAAAGGCCGCAGCGACCGTTATCGATAGCGACATAGTTGCATCGGGAAGCACCCCGTTAGATGCCTTTATTGTGAAGTTCGCTGTTCCCGGTGTGCCGTTCGGCGTCCCGGTTATTGCACCTGTGGCCGCATCTATATTCAGACCTGCGGGCAGGCTACCTGCAGACACGTTCCAGGTTATTGGCACATCGCCTGTTGCTGTAATTGTATAGCTATAGGAAACTCCGACTTTGCCGTCGGGCAGGGTTGTCGTTGTGATCGTCGGTGCGGCACCTGTTGTTGCTTTCACCCACACGTAGCCGCCAATATTTTCATACGTTAAATAGCCAGGATAGTATGGATCTTGAACACCATCTCCAAAGGCAAATTCCTTTTGATTCACAACAACATACACCGGTGCGGTAATTGTACCTTCTACGGTAACGTCGGCATAGCCGATCGCAGAGGCACCGATCCCGTTGCCGGTCGCGACCACATTTCCGTTCACAGTGATGTGTCCGCCGTCCTCGGCATATGCCGCTATTCCGTCGGTTGTTTCGGCATATGTTAGACTGCACCTACCCCTCATAACATCCAAACCGCCCGCGTAGACATCCATGCCTCCCGACATATACGAGGGCAGACCTCCGAAGGTCTGGAATGTTCCCATGTTGGATGCGTCCACATAATCAACTGCACTATTATAATCCACGTAAAGCGCAGTTCCGCAGAGATTACTAAAAATCAGATTGTGGCCGTTCAAGTCAAAAGTTATGGTTTTTTCAAGTATCTGGCATTCACCGGCATATGTTATATCGGTCAGAAGAGTGATTGTTGTCGGCGAGGTTCCGCTCTGATCGGCAGGAACTGCCGCAATCGCGGCATCTAGTGAATAATACATTGCCGTTCCGATCCTGCATATCGGTGTGCCTCCGCTCGGGACCAGTTTTACCATTCCCGCAAACCCATATGTGAATAGAACATCTACCGATGGGTCCGAAGCTGTCTGACCGGTGTCAAGTGCAGGCATGGCCCAGGAAGCACCGCTTAAGACCCACTTGCTGCTCCCGACCGCGGATGATGCCATTTTTAATTGATGGGTTTCGTCGTATCCATAATTGTTATTGATACCGACTGTCGTGCCGACATCCATTATGAAGCCGTAGGATGTACCCGCACTGTTTGAGAATGCCTCGCCACCCGTCAGATTCAGTGTGGCGCCGTTCTTGACAGCAGTGTCGGATGATGCCCCCACCAATAAACCGTTGCCGCTGTAACTTTTGGCGCTGACTGTCGCCCCGTCAACGGATAATGTTGCAGCTTGAATGCACGATCCGCTTCCAGCAACGGATATCAATGCGCCGCTACCGGAGATCGTCAGATTGCCTGTTGAAGATATGCATCCATTGTTACTGTTGATTATCATTACGCCCGACAGGACAATATTTGATGAACCAGCAGATATTACCGAGCTTGCCATGTATGAGGTGATGTTACAGCTCCCATTCACCACCAGACTGGAATTGTCTGATAGAGCGATCGCTGGCGCAGTGTAGTTATAATCCAAATTGTAATTTTCCAGCACAAGTTGTACGCTGGGTTGCACCATTATATGAAGATTATTATATGTGCCCCCTCCGCCGTCGATGCTGGCGTTCCCTATCACATTGATTATTTCATCGTTGTAAATTGGGTTTCCGGCATCAGGATTAATGATCAATTTGTCGCCATCATTCAGCATTATCGATCCAGAACCCCAGTCTGATTGTGTGGTAATGTTTATTGTGTTGGCCCCTTCCGAATCGGTAGTGTGTACCAATCCTACAAAAAGCCCGACAGCCATCGCAGTTATGAGCAAAAGAGCCAAAATCTTCATCGTTTTTGTTATCATAAAATCGTCTAAAGTATCATACCCTTTTCGGAGATATATAATAATATTTATTGGTATAAAGAATAGAAGGGCGCCGCGTCTCGATGTAAGACCTTATGCATTTACTCTTTATCACAGACGATCATGACAAATCCTTAGGCTATATGCGATCGATGATTGACGATGTTCTTGAACGGACAGCATGCGACAAAAAAACATATGTTTTAGGCAAAAATTACTGTGGTGGCACATGGCAACTATTCAAAAGCCTTAATATATGTGCGTGCGCCTTCGCTCACCTATTATGAAAGCGATAGAGAATCCATTTTCAAAGATGATGCGCGACATGAAGCCAAAGAAAATGCCGCGCATCCAGCAGGAACTTACCGCTTGTCTCCAATGCGGATACTGTATCGATGTCTGCGAGGCGCACGAACAGTCGCCATGGGAGTCGGTGACGCCAAGAGGGAAGATCTACTATCTCAGAGCTATCCAAGGCGGCGGACAATCCGACAAGGTCCTCGGAAGAGAGGTCTCGTTGAGTCCCTATTTCATCGATGCGATGTACAGATGCACCGGATGCGGCAACTGCGAAGCGGTCTGCCATGCGAATATTCCGCTTGTAGAGTTCTGGGAAACGGTAAGAAAATGGCTGGTGGATGAGGGCGTGGGCCCGATGTCCGCACACAAAGGAATGGCCAGGAAAATAGAGGAGGTCCACAACCCCTACGGGGAAAGACCTTCAAAGAGGGGGGACTGGTGGCCTAAGGAAGTAGAGAAAACGGCGGTCCCCGAAGTATTGTTCTTCGCCGGATGCACCGGTTCATACAGAGAGCAGAAGGTACCGCAGATGGGCGTACAGGTACTTGCGAGAGCCGGCGTGACTATAAACACGCTAGGCCCGGAGGAGTACTGCTGCACATCGCCTCTGCTCAGAACGGGCATCAACAAATATTCGCTTGACTGCGCACAGCACACCGTCGAGAGGGCGGACGGCATAGGCGCAAAGGACATGGTCATGACCTGCTCCGGTTGTTACAAGACCGTTTCGACCGACTTCGGAAAATTCTATGCGAAGGCCGGACAGAACGTCTACCACATCTCACAATATATTGAGAAACTCATTGCGGAGAAGAGACTCCCGCTCAACAACGAATACAAAGCGAAGGTAACATTCCATGACCCCTGCCATCTGGGGAGGCATATGGGAGTGTTCGACCCGCCGAGGAATGTCCTGAAGAAAGTAAAAGGTATCGAGCTCGTAGAGATGGACCGCAAAAAGGAGAACTCCAGATGCTGCGGCGCAGGCGGAGGGTACAAAAGCCAATATGGCGAGATGGCCATTAACATCGCGGCGGAGAGGATCAGGGACGCCGAGGAGACAGGCGCCGAGATACTTGTGACATGCTGCCCGTTCTGCGTCGTCAACCTTTCGCAGGGTGCGAAACAGATCGGCTCCAAGATAAAGGTCATGGATCTTATGGAGATACTCCTGAAAGTGACTGCGCCTCCGGAGGCAAAGCCGGAGCCGCCGAAGCCAAGCGCCGCCGAGATAGCCGAGAAGGAGAGACTTGCGGCAGAGAAGGCAAAGGCCGCCGCACTTGAAAAAGAAAGGCTTGAAAAAGAGAAACAGATGGCGGAAGAAAAGGCGAGAATCGCTGCCGCATTGGCTGCCAAGGCATCCGAGGACGAACCGATCATCGTATACGGGGATGACGAGGATGAAGGGATGGGCGATGACATATGGACTGATAACTCTCCCAAGGCTCTTATCAGAAGGGCCGCTTGGAACAAAGGCCTCAGATGCCGGTTGGACTACGGAGCGCGGGCGATACCTGTGGCATTCGTAAAACCGAAGGTTGCGGTATACGTCTTCGCCGAAGACGGGGAGGTCGACCCCAAGGATAGGGAGAAGCTCGAAGAGGAAGGATGGGCCATCCTCACTTTCTTTGAGAAAGATGTCACCGATGCCGAGAAGGAAGCGCTTGAGATAAAAGCGGCCGTCAAAGAGAACCTCAAGGCCATGAAAAAGAAGAAAAAGTAAACTATTTGCCGGGATCCCCGGCATATCCTTTTTTTTAAAAATGTCGTTCGATAAACTCTGTCCCGAATTGGTCTCTGCCCTTAAGGACAAAGGCATAACGCAACCAACCGACCCTCAGAAAGACGTTATCCCCAAGATACTTTCCGGGAAGAACATACTGCTTGTCGCTCCGACGGGCATCGGCAAGACGGAAGCGGCAATGCTTCCTATCTTTGACTCAATATTCAGAACAAAAGGTAAACCGGGCATACGCTGCCTCTACGTAACGCCGTTGAGGGCGCTGAACAGGGATATGCTGAAGAGGATGGAGGAGTACGGCGCGGCCCTCGGCATCTCAGTGGGAGTAAGGCATGGGGACAGCACACAAGCCGAGCGGAACAAACAGTCCCAGACCCCGCCGGAGATCCTTATCACGACCCCGGAGACCCTGCAGGTGCTTTTCACCGGAAAGCGTTTGAGGGAGCATCTGAAGAAGATAGAGTGGGTCGTTGTCGACGAGATACACGAACTCTCCAGCACGGAGAGGGGCGCACAGCTCGGCGTCGCCCTTGAGAGGCTCGCGGAGCTGTGCGGTGAATTCAAGAGGATCGGGCTGTCAGCGACCGTCGGAGATGTGGATGATGTCAAGAGTTTCCTTTCGGGCGTCGGAAGAGAAGTGGTGCTTTGCAAACACGATACGCACAGAGAGTTCGATATCGCGGTCGAATGCCCGGAGCCCGATGATAAGGATTCCGTACTTCTCGATAGACTTCAATGCGACCCCGACATCCTGGCGGTAATGAAAAGGGCCAGACATCTTATGGAGGTGGGAAGGTCCACTTTGCTTTTCGTGAACACCAGGGAGACGGCGGAATGGTTAGCAGCAAGATACCACATGTGGGACGAGGACTTTTCCATCGATGTGCACCACGGGTCCCTTTCAAAAGAGAACAGAATGAGCATCGAGGACCGCTTCAAGAACGGTGATCTCAGAACGGTGATCGCCACATCCTCCCTTGAGCTGGGTATAGACATCGGCTCCGCCGATCTTGTGATACAATACAACTCACCGAGGGAAGTATCCAGAATGATACAGCGTGCCGGGCGTGCGGGACACAGGATGGGGGAAGTGATACACTCGGTCATTCTTGCGACCGCCCCCGATGAAGTGGCGGAATCGCTTGTGGTCGCAAGAAGAAGCGACGCGAAAGAATTGGAATATTTCAAAGGAAGGAAGAATCCGTTCACCGTGCTTGCCAATCAACTTATTGCAATGACCATGGCAGGACGTATGGATCGGGATCTGGCATATAAGATATTCAGAAGATCCAATTCATTCAGCACCCTCTCACGCTCGGACATGGATGATGTTCTCGAACAGCTGAAATCGATAAAGATGATATTCGAGGACGACAACGGGTTCAGGCGTTCGAAGAAGGGGATGCAGTACTTCTACGATAACATATCAATGATCCCCGATGAGAGGACATACCTCATCCGGGACATCAGCACCAGAGGAATAATCGGAACGCTTGACGAAAGTTTTGTCGCATCTTTCGCAGAACCGTACGCCATGTTCATCGCAAAGGGAAGAACGTGGAGGATAATCGAAATGCGTGAGGATGAGCTCCTTGTCGAAGAGGCGAAGGACGTCGGTTCCGTTCCGTCGTGGGCGGGTTCGGATATCCCCGTACCTTTCGAGGTGGCAATGGAGGTCGGAAGGATGCGCCGCAAGATGAACTTCGACAGATACCCGGGCGACAAGAACTGCACAAAGAAAGTGAACGAATACATCAGCAAACAGAAAGATAGGTGGACGGTCCCCACGGACGAGACCATCACCCTGGAGATCGGGGACAGATTAGCTATCGTCAACTGCTGTTTCGGCAGCAGAGTGAACGAAACGATCGGCAAGATCTATTCCGCTTTGATAACGGCTCGTCTCGGAGAAAGCGTAGGCGTTTCCACAGACCCGTACAGAATAATACTTGAACTTCCCAGGAACGTCGACAGAAAACTTCTGGAAGATACGTTCCGATCAATAAAACCAGGAACTGTAGAGGCACTCGCCAGGATCACGATCCTGAACTCGACATACCTGAAATGGCGTTTCGTTCATGTTGCGAAGAAGTTCGGCATCATCGAAAAAGGAGCGGACCACCGCTTCATAAACTTCAACCGGCTTTTCGATCTGCATAAGGATACCCCCGCATACAACGAAGCGATCAGCATGGTGCTATTCGAGGATCTGGATATAGACAATACCGAACTTGTTGTGAAGATGATCTCGGATGGCAAGATCCGGATGGAGACGGGTGGAGTATCTCATATCGGCCTCGAAGGAATAGTAAGATCGAAAGAGCTCATGCAGCCCAGAAGAGCAGACCATTCCATTCTGATGGCTCTTAAGAAAAGATTGGAAGAGGAAGTGTTGTTCGCATCCTGCCTCAACTGCCAAAGCCAATGGAGGGTCGCCGTCAGGGATGCACCCGAACGCTTCAGATGCCCCAGATGCGAGGGGAACATGGTCGCATTACTGAAGAGCTACGAAAGAGAGAGCATCAAGACCATCAAGATGAGGGAACGCAACGAACAGGAAAAGAAAGATGCCCTCAGAGTATCGCGGAATGCGAACCTTGTCAACGAATACGGGAAAAGAGCGGCCATCGTGCTGGCTGGGAGAGGGATAGGTCCCGACAATGCATCAAGGATCCTGAGGAGCATGCACTCGGACGAGGATGATTTCCTACGCGAAATTATGAATGCAGAGGTCCTCTACGCCAAGAACAAGCGTTTCTGGGACTGATCAGATCTTCCCGCCTTTTACGGTGAATTCCGGTCTCTCTTCTTCTTCGGAAATGTCCTTCAGTTTGACATTCCTGGATGCTTTGAACCCTTTCGCCACTATGTACAATTCAGACGATTCGTCGCGGGATGCATCCGGAGAGTGCACCTTCACGGAAACGAATCTGGACTCGACCTCTTTTTTGAGGCTGTCCATCATGTCTCCCATGAACACTTTCATTACCAACTTTCCGTTCTTTTTCAAGATCCTGTCGCATACGTTCAAAGCGTACGTGCATAGATCCACGGACCGTGCGTGATCCATTGAATATGCACCGCCGACGTTCGGCGCCATGTCGGAAAGTACGACGTCAGCCCTTCCGCCGAATTTCTCCAGCAGTTCCCTCATTGTGCTGTCTTCGGTGATGTCCCCCAATATAGTGGTGACTCCCTCAAGGTACTTTATCGGGCGGAGATCCACTCCGATGACCTTCCCTTTATCGCCTACCCTTTCTTTTGCGACCTGAAGCCATCCTCCGGGCGATGCTCCGAGATCGACGACGGAGTCTCCTTCCCTGAAAACATTAAAGCGGTCGTCTATCTGGATGAGTTTAAAGGATGCCCTGGACCTGTAGTTGAGCTTCTTAGCTAATTTGTAATAATGCTCATGTTTCCTTTCCTCTACCCAACGATCGTGCAGACTCATTTCGATAGGGGGATGTGCTTTTCCGATAAACCGTTTTGCGTGGGGTCGGTTTAGTTTATGGGTAGTTCCATAAATGGTCAAAATAAAAAGAAGGTTTGATGCTTTAAATAAAGTTTTGAAGTTTTAATGAAGTTTTGATGCTTTAAATAAAGTTTTGAAGTTTTAATGAAGTTTTGATGCTTAAAGTAATACTTTGACACTTTAAATGATACTTTGATTTTTTGGAGTAAAGTTTGATGTCATCAAAGTTCAGACCTCCGGAAACAGATGCTGCAAGCAACCTCTGCCGCTTTGCATACATCTACAAATCTCATCGTCCAGACATTTAGAACTCTTGTGTGAAGGCCTTCTGTACAAATAATAAAGCTGTGCGAAACAGCAGGGGGCAAGGCACTCATGTGAAAACTAATAAGAGGATGAGCCCATTATCGTAACAATGCCAAAAGGGTGGACGTATTCTCAAGCCGGCGTCAATATAGACGATAAATCAAGGGCAATAAGCTCTCTCGTGAAAGAACTCAAGTTCAGAAGGGAAGGCATCGGACAGATGGTCCGTATTCCGAACCTCTTTGCAAGCCTGATCGACTTCGGCGACAAATATCTCACGCTGGCGACGGACGGCGTCGGAACGAAGCTGATGATCGCAAAAGAGCTCAACATCTGGAACACCGTAGGTATAGACTGCATCGCAATGAATGTCAACGATACCATATGCGTCAACGCAGAGCCGATGTCGTTCGTGGATTACATAGCGATTGACCACCCGGACGATGCCGTTACAAAAGAGATCGGGATAGGGTTACAGAAGGGGGCGGAGATGTCCAACATGGAGATCGTCGGCGGAGAGATCGCCGTTCTGCCGGAGATAGTGAACTGCCTTGATCTCTCCGGCACATGTCTCGGATTCGTCGAAAAAGGAAAGGAGATCACCGGGGAGAAATGTGAGGACGGCGACGTCATAATCAGCCTGAGGTCATCCGGTATGCACTCGAACGGATACACATTGGCCAGAAAGGTCTTGGAGTCTTCCAATGTATCCCTGAACGATAAGGTCAAAGGTCTCTCGAAAAAGATCGGTCTGGAACTTCTCACCCCCACCGAGATATACGTTAAACAGGTGCTTGAGATCACCGGGAACCACGAGATCCATGGCCTTGTGGACATTACCGGGGGAGGTCTCAAGAACATATACCGCATGAGGAAGGGGCTGAAGTACATCATATCCGATCCGGTAAAGCCCGCTCCGATCTTCGGCATCATTCAAGACCTCGGAGGTATTGAAGAGAGGGAGATGTACAAGACCTTCAACATGAGCATGGGCTTTACGATCATCGCACCGGAATCGGATGCGGAAGACATAGTCAAGAGATACAAGAATGCGGACATCGTCGGAAGGGTCGAGAAGGGCAACGGCGTTCTGTTGGAACCCGGCAACCTCTTTTACGACTCTTACTGATCCAGCTTGGAGCTGAGCGCGCCGCACACTGCGCCGAGAGCGGTGCATGTCTCCAGAGAGAACCCGCCGCCGTTGGTAACGTCCATGTGGTACTTCGGTATTGCCGCAACATCCTTCGGGACGCCGTTCGGCCCTATTCCGAACACCAAGAGTATGCTTTTTCCGCTTTTGACCATTTCCGCCACATCGTTGACGCTTGCTCTTTTCTTCTCGTCGGGCTTGCTTGTTGTTAGTATAGGTTCCCCAAGCTGCGGGGGGAATCCCTTTGACGGATAAGGGAATTTATTGAATCTGCCTTTCTCGGCCAGTTCCACAAAGTAGTCCCCGTGGGAGCCGATACTCGTAGTGCCAGCAACCCATTCCGCTATCTCTACGGGGGTCTTTACATCCTCGGGGATCGGGAATCCCAACAAAGCAAGATTCATGCCGAACGCCATTGCGAGATCGCCTGTTCTTGCGATGACCCTTCTGTGCGGCTCCCTGAATTTATTGGGGTCGTATGAGTTGTACAATGCGATGGTGATCCTTCCTCTCATCCCTTCATCTCCTGGCCTTTATCCTGCCCGCTATGGCATGCGCATCCCCGTCCAGGAATATCTCGTAATCCGGATTCTCCGCCTGTATCTTTTGGATCTCCTGCAGGACCTGTGTGAGCGTCAGCTCGCTCGTCCTTATGTCGATGAAGATCTTATCTGATTCCAAGAGATATCCTCCTTTTCATAGAATGTATCAGTACTACATAAAAAGAAAGTATGGTGCCGTGAGCCGGGCTCGAACCAGCGACTTCATGATCTTCAGTCATGCACTCTCCCAACTGAGTTACCACGGCGTACTTCCCCCTATTCTGGTTTCCTATTATAAAGTTTCCTGATTGTTCGCAATTTGCTTTGTCGACAATAACATATGGCATTTATTTTGTGCGCAGCTGATGCTGCGCGGTCGACTCGACCTCGTCCAACCATTTTGACCTCTTCTCCGAACTGCTGTTCCTGGTGTGAGGCATAGATGTGTGCTTCAGCGTTTTGACCCCGCACATTGACAGGACCTGCTTTTTCAGTACTCTGCCGTAATCCTGCTGGAAAAGCTTTGCATATATTGCCGAGGTATCATACGTGTTTATGATCCAGGCCGTCTTGTTCTTCAAATGACCGACGGGTCTTACTCCCTCATAGTCGTATGCGAATCCTTTAGCGAACACCCTGTCTATGAAGCCTTTCAATATGGCCGGCATGCCGCTCCACCATATCGGAAAAACGAAGACCAAGTGGTCAGCCCATATGATGTTGTCGCGATATGCTTTGGTTTCTTCATCGAACTGCATATCGCGCCGTCTGTGCTCATCATCAAATGTTAAGGTCGGGTTGAATCTTTCCTCATATAGGTTTGTGGTCCTGATCTCATGACCCGCATTCTGAAATCCCTGTCTGGCTTTTTCAAAGGCGGCATAATTCAAGCCTTTCTTGTTAGGATAGGCCACAATAATATACACTTTCATTGACGACATCTCCCCATATCATTCTTTCGGCATCTTTCCTTTGGGAACGATCTCGTCCTCACGGTCATAGCCGTCTTCCTCGTTGTACACAATATCAAGACCGGGCTTCTTCAGCCGCAGACAGTAGACCGTCCTGTTCATTGTGTCGATCTTGGACCATATCATCCATGCCATGACGGCGCACGCCGCGAAGACCACAAGCGCCGCCCCGGAGAGGGCCGCAAGGATCACGTTCCCGTTCATGACCGACAATATCAGTTCTGCCGCAGATATCGCCGCTACAATCGCAGAGGCGACCATCACTATGAGCCAGATCCTCTCAGGGGGCAGTTGTTTCATTCTTCTCTTCCGCTCCCTCTCCTTCGCCTTCCGAGATTATCGGCTGTACCGCCGTGACCTTGTCTCCGTCCCTCATGTCCATTATGCGCACGCCTTTCGCGTTGCGCCCGGTCTCTCTGATCTCGTCGACGCTCATGCGTATCATCTTTCCGGACATGCTTGTGACCATCAGCTGATCCCCTGCCGAGACTTTCCTGACAGAGACGACCTTGCCGTTCCTCTCGTCGGTCTTTATGGTGATCACTCCCTTTGCGCCGCGGTTCGTTTGCCTGTAATCGGCAACGTCGGATATCTTCCCGTAGCCGTTCTCTGTGACAGTCAGAAGTTTATCTTCCGGGCGGACTACCGCCATTGAGATGACGGCATCGCCTTCGTTGAGAGTTACTCCCTTGACACCCATCGTATCCCTGCCGGTCGACCTGACGTCCGATTCGTTGAATCTCACGGCTTGGCCGTTCTTGGTCGCGATGATGATCTGGTCGTTCTCCTCGGTGATGGATGTTTCTATCAGCTCATCGCCTTCGTCGAATTTGATCGCCTTGATCCCTCTTGCTCTGACGTTCTTGTATGCGCTGAGGCTTGTCTTCTTCAGCAAACCGTTCTTTGTGCAGAATGCGAGATACTCATTCTCCGGGAATTCGTGTACGCAGATAGTGCTGACAACCATCTCCCCTTCTTCGAGGTCGGAGATCATGTTGATTATCGGTTTTCCTTTGGACTGCCTGCTTCCCTCCGGGACGCGGTATCCCTTGAGCCAGTGGAGCCTTCCGTGATTGGTGATGAACATCAGATAATCATGCGAGGAGGCAACGAACATGCTTGAAACGTAGTCCTCCTCTTTGGTCTGCATGCCGATCAATCCTACCCCTCCTCTGGCCTGCTGCCTGTATGTGTTGAGCGGGATCCTCTTGATGTAGTTGTCTGCGGAGATCGTTATCACAACATCCTCCATCGGGATGAGGTCCTCTTCGTCTACATCCAGGGCATTCTCGTTGATGATCGTTTTACGCTCGTCGCCGTAGTCGTCCTTCATCTTCTTGAGTTCGTCCTTTATAATGGAAAGTACGCGGGAGTGGTCGCCGAGGATGTCGCGGAGGTCCTTCATCAGCATTATTTTTTGATTGGTCTCTTCCCTGAGCGAATCTATCTCTAATCCTGTTAGCTTCTGCAGCCTCAGGGCCAATATCTCTTTTGCCTGCTCCTCGTCGATCTTGAGAAGGCCCTGCAGACCGGTATTCGCTTCCGCCGCATCCTTTGATGCACGGATGAGAGCGATGGTCTCGTCGAGCATGCCGAGCGCTTTCATCAGACCCTCTAAGATATGATAACGCTTTTCCGCCTCTTCCAGATCGAACTGCGTTCTGCGCACGACTATCTCTGTCCTGAATGAGATGTAGTTGTCGATCATCTCTTTCAGTGTGAGCACGGTTGGCTTGTTGTTCACAAGTGCCAGATTGATTATTCCGTATGTGATCTGCATCTGCGTCTTCTTGAAAAGGTTCTCCAGGACTACATTGTCTATGGCGTCTTTGTGAAGCTCGATCACAACTCTCATTCCGTCCCTGTCGGACTCATCCCTGAGGTCGGTGATGTCCTCGAGCACCTTATCCTTGACCTGTTCTGCGATCGCCTCGAGAAGTGCGGCCTTGTTGACCTGATACGGAAGCTCGTCGATTATGATGCTGCTCTTACCGTTCCCTATCTCTTCAAAGTGGGTGTTCGCCCTGACCTTTATTTTTCCGCGGCCGGTCGCGTAGGCCGATATTATGCCGTTCAGGCCGTATACCGTTCCTCCTGTGGGGAAATCCGGGCCTTTTATGAACCTCATCAGCTCGAACACGTCAGCTTCGGGGTTGTCTATCGCATGAATGATCGCATCGCATACCTCTGTTAAGTTATGCGGGGGCATCTTGGTCGCCATTCCCACCGCTATTCCGTCGGAACCGTTCACCAGAAGGTTCGGTATCTTCGCCGGGAGGACGCTTGGCTCTTTGAGGGAGCCGTCAAAGTTATCAACAAAGTCGACGGTGTTCTTGTCGATGTCCGCAAGCATATCGCTGGAGATCTTCGACAGGCGGGCCTCTGTGTAACGCATGGCCGCAGGAGAATCGCCGTCGACCGAACCGAAGTTGCCCTGCCCGTCCACCAGCGGATACCTGAGCGAGAATGTCTGGGCCATTCTGACCATTGATTCATACGCCGCCGAATCACCGTGGGGATGGTACTTACCCAGCACTTCTCCCACGACCCTTGCGGACTTCTTGTGTGGCCGGTTATACGGCAGTCCCAGTTCTGACATCGCATACAGGATCTTCCTGTGGACCGGCTTGAGGCCGTCGCGTATGTCCGGAAGCGCCCTTCCGACAATAACGCTCATCGAGTAGTCGATGTACGACCTTTTCATCTCTTTTTCAATGCTCTGGGGTATGATCTTCTTACGCTCTTGCTGTTCTTCCATGATATCACACATCCAGGTTGACCACTTCGTGAGCGTGTTCTATGATGAATTCTCTCCTCGGTTCGACGTCGTCGCCCATCAGTATCGAGAATAATTGATCTGCAAGCATTCCGTCCTCGATCTCGACCTTCTTCATCATTCTTGTTTCCGGGTCCATGGTCGTTTCCCAAAGCTGCTGCGGGTTCATTTCACCCAGCCCCTTGTATCTGCTCACGTTCGCTCCTTGTCCGAGCTCTTCCACAGCCTTTGCCATCTCTGCTTCGGTGTATGCATATATCTCTTTCTTCCCTTTGGAGACCCTGTAAAGAGGCGGCATAGCCAGATATACATGGCCGTTCTCGATGAGCGGCTTCATTTGCCTATAGAAGAGCGTCAACAGCAATGTCCCGATGTGTGCGCCGTCAACATCCGCATCGGTCATTATCACAACATTATGGTATCTTATTTTGGATACGTCGAAATCTTTCCCTATGCCGCCGCCTATTGCGATCATAAGATTCCTTATCTCCTCGCTGTCGAGGATCTTGTCAGGCCTTGCTTTTTCCACATTCAGGATCTTTCCGCGCAGCGGGAGTATGGCTTGGAACGCACGGTTCCTCCCCTGTTTTGCGCTTCCGCCCGCAGACTCTCCTTCCACAATATACAGTTCGCATTTTGATGGGTCCCTCTCCGAACAATCCGCCAATTTTCCGGGAAGGCTGCCGGACTCGAGGGCACTCTTTCTCCTTGTGGCATCTCTCGCTTTCCTTGCCGCCTCCCTGCTTTCCAATGCGGAGATGGCTTTTTTTACGACTATCGAGGCGATCGCCGGATTCTCCAGGAGGTACTCTGCGAGCTTCTCGTTCATGAATTCCGTTACGGCCGTCTGAGCGATGCTGCTTCCCAATTTCGCCTTGGTCTGGCCTTCGAACTGCGGATCGGGCATTCTGATGCTGACGATCGCCGTGAGCCCTTCCCTCACGTCATCGCCGGTCAGCGTAAGGTCCTTGAGCAGCCCGTTCTCTTTGCCGTAGTTGTTGATGACCCTTGTCAATGAGGTTCTGAACCCGGTCATGTGGGTCCCGCCTTCCGGAGTATAGATGGTGTTCACAAAGGAGTCTATGGCTTCGTTGTAACCGTCTGTGTACTGGAGTGCGATGTCCATCATCACGCTGTACTTCTCTCCCGCTAGAGCGATCGGCGGTTCGTGTATAGCTTTCTTTGATTTGTTGAGGTATTGAACGAACTCCGACACACCGCCTTCGTAGTGGAATGTCTCTGACCTTCCGGTCCTTTTATCCTCAAAGTAGATCGTGGCCTCTTTGTTCAGGAATGCCTGATTCCTGAATCTGTTCTGAAGAATGTCGTACTCGAAGACTGTGGTCTCGAATACCTCCGGATCCGGCCAGAATGTTATCGTCGTTCCCGTCTTGTCGGACACGCCGATCGCCTCGACCGGCCCGTCCGGTATGCCGATATGGTATGTCTGCCTGTACAGCTTCCCGTCCCTTTCAACGAGAGCTATGAGATGTTTCGATAATGCGTTGACAACGGATACTCCCACTCCGTGCAGCCCTCCGGCCACCTTGTAAGAGTTGTGATCGAATTTTCCTCCAGCATGGAGTTCGGTCAGACACATCTCCAACGCATCCTTGCCTTCTTCTTTGTTGAGGCCGACTGGTATCCCTCTTCCGTCATCGTTAACGGTGATCGAACCGTCCTCGTTTATGTAGACGTTGACCTTGTCGGCATAGCCTGCCATCACTTCGTCTATTCCGTTGTCGACCACTTCATAAACAAGATGATGAAGGCCTCTGCTGTCGGTGCTCCCGATATACATTCCGGGTCTTTTTCTGACCGCTTCTAATCCTTTTAGGGCGACAATACTGTCTGCATCGTATAGCCCCTGCTGTTTTTCCCCATCCATTTCTGTTAGCTCCTGCTATAAAACTGTCATTACCTATGCACATCTCGTATAAATACGCACGTACGCGTGCGTGCGTCCAGCGACACGGTCTCGCAAAGATTATTATTTGGATAATTATTATTCAAATAATAATTTTTCATGTTGCCAACTGTGTCAGATAATTCATTAACCCCCTATCTTTGGCAAATCTGAAATATTGACAACCCATGCACGGGTACATGAGCACCATAATGGAAGAGGCCCGCCGCGGGACCACCCCGATGATCAAGAGGATCGCAGAGAAGGAGGGGGTCAGCGAAGAGTTCGTAAGGAACGGCATTGCCTCCGGAAGGATCGTGGTGCCTTGCAACCCGAAGCACAACCCGGAGCCGGCTGCGATCGGCGAAGGGATGGGGGTCAAGGTCAATGTGAATCTCGGAACATCCAGAGACCTTGCGGACATATGCAGCGAACTCAAAAAATTAGACATTGCAATTAAGTATGGTGCCGACGCCGTGATGGATCTGAGCACAGGAGGAGATATCGACCGCATCAGAAAGACACTGATCAAAAAGGCCCCGATGATGATGGGCTCGGTCCCGATATACCAGACAGGATTGACCGCGGCAAGGAAAGATGCCATCGTCAATATGACGGAAGACGATATTTTCGACGGAATAGAGAAGCACGCAAAGGACGGGATGGACTTCATGACCGTTCACTGCGGAATAACAAAAGAAAGCGTGGCCTGGCTGAAAAAGAGCAAACGAAAGACCGATGTGGTCTCCAGAGGAGGATCGTTCCTGACGGCGTGGATCCTCCATAACGAAGAGGAGAACCCTCTCTACAAGAATTTCGACTATCTTTTGGAACTGGCCCGCAAATACGAATTCGCCCTTTCCCTCGGCGACGGGTTCAGACCCGGCTGCATAGACGATGCTTCCGATCAGGCGCAGCTGTCGGAATTAATGACGCTGGGTCATTTGGTCACAAGGTGCAGGGAAGCAGGCGTGCAGAGCATGGTGGAGGGTCCGGGGCATGTCCCGTTGGACCAAGTTCCGATGAACATACATCTGGAAAAAAGGCTTTGCCACAACGCGCCGTTCTATGTGCTCGGGCCCCTCGTGACAGACATCGCACCGGGATACGACCACATCGTCGGTGCGATAGGCGGCGCGGTCGCCGCGCAACACGGTGCGGATTTCCTTTGTTATCTTACGCCCGCCGAGCACCTCGGCCTTCCCGATGAGGAAGATGTGAGAGAGGGCCTCATAGCATCGAAGATCGCAGCGCATGTCGGAGACCTCTGCTTCGGCAGAGGAAGAGAGATGGACACAAAGATGGCAAAGGCCAGGAAGGCGCTCGACTGGAACACGATGTTCGAGGTCTGTATCGATCCGGAAAAAGCAAGACGATACAGAGCCAGAGGGTGCACCAAAGAAGAGGACGGATGTTCAATGTGCGGAGATGTCTGTGCCGTCAAGATAGTCAACAAATATCTCATAAAGAACGGTCCGAACGAGGACTGTTGAGGATTTGGAGCCACTGGAGGGGATCGAACCCCCGGCCTACAGTTTACGAAACTGCCGCTCTACCGCTGAGCCACAGTGGCATCGGAACCGTTGATTGAGACCTAAGATAAAAAGGTTTACTATCTTTCGTTCGCAGGCAACGTCATGATATTCTGTATTTCGGGAACATGTCTCTGAACACCACCGCATCGGCGGCGATAAGCGGTGACTCGCATATGAATGTACAGTCCTGTTTAGAGTCCTTAAGAACATCGGCCAACATCTGCATGTCCGGCTCTTTGGAACTCAGAGGAAGATGGGATATCTCTCCCCTGTCGCCGTACTTAATTCCGCTCACATGAAAATGCGCTATCTCCCCGCATAACGGAAAATATTCATTGACAAGCTTCTCCATATCCGCTTTGGTCTTAAGGCATCCCACACCTCTTGCGTGGACGTGTGCAACATCCAATACCGGCCTTACTCCATCCACGCTTTTCATAACTTCTGCGATCTCTTTCAGTGTTCCGAACTGACCTTTCTTACCCATCGTTTCCACGCCGAGGATGACATCCCTGATACCTTCGTCATCCATCTTCTCTTTGCACTTGGCCAACCCTTCGATCACCGATGCCGTTGCCGTGCCCGGAGATCTCCCGTATGACGCTGCGTGTATCACGATTATATATGCTCCGAGTGCATGCGCCGCTCTTACGGTGTCCATGACCCAGTCGATGCTTTTGTTCCTTGTTTCCTGCTCCTCGGAGTTGAAACTTATGAAGTATGGCGCATGGCAGCTCAGCCTGATGTCCAGATCCTTTGCCGCTTTTCCGACAGCTTCGGCCCTCTCCTGACTGATCCTTGCGCCTCTTACGAACTCTACCTCAAGGGCATCAAGACCGAGTCCTTTGGTATATTTCAGAGAGCCTTCTGGAGTCTTCCCCTCGCTTGGGTATCCTGCCGGACCAAAACGCATGAATCCCCGATATCTTACGTGTATTTCAGAGTTCTTAGCCGTTTTACGGGCTCTGCGGCAGCGTTCTGAGGAATCCATTAAGAGTATTGCTGCGGTTGTGCGTTCATGGTAGAATGTGCCGTGTTCCTCAGAGGCATAAATGTAGGCAGAACAAAAAGAGTGAAGGTCTCGGAAATAACACAGATACTGGAAAGACATTTCGGCAATGTGAGACCGTATGGTCGAAGCGGGAACTTCGTCCTCATCTCTGAATTAGGAAATGGGCGCATTGCGGGGATGATCGAGGATGAGCTCGAGAAGAACCTTGCTTTAAAAATACCATGCGTCGTGCTGACAAAAGATGAATTATCTGCGGTCTTCGACAATAACCCTTTCCGGGATGCCTCCGTTGAGCAATTGTATTTCATACTCACGAGCGGAACGGCGTCAAAAAGGACGGGAGAATGGGAGAACAACGGAGATGCCGCAAAACTGCTTGGGGGCTGCATTTATCTGAATTGCAAAGGGCCATACCATGAAACAAAACTGTCCAACAATTTCTTCGAGAAAGAATTGGGTGTGGTCTGCACAGCGCGCAACTGGAATACGGTGAGTAAAATATTGAATTTGTGAACTTTCGTGCGATCAGACGGTAAATCCTTTAGTCGGCTCTGCTATACTCCCGACTGTGCAGATCGAACTTGATGTCTCTTTGGATCCTACCCTCGGATGCGGCCAAGCCCACAGGTGGAGGAAGGTCGGCGACCGCTGGAACGGCGTCCTCGGAGAGAGCATAGTCAACCTCAGGGAGAACGCGTACGGCTTCGATGCGGAAGGCTGTTCCGACAAAGGTGTCCTGAATGAATACTTCAGAAGCGGGGACGACCTTTCGGAAATAATAAGAGAGATCTCGGATGCCGATGCTTATGTTGCATCATTATCATCATCCTGCCCGGGTATGCGGATCCTGAAACAGGAGCCGTGGGAGTGCCTTGCGACCTATGTCCTTGCTACGAACGTCAACGTCAAAAGGATCGCAAAGATGGTGGAGTCTGTGTGCGACACATTCGGAAAGAACCTCGGAGAGAGAAGAGCTTTTCCCACACCGAAACAGATACTCGATAAACAGGAAGAGATACCGTGCTGCAGGCTCGGATATCGCCAGGATCGGTTCATCGAACTTGCGGAAAGAACTGAGAACGGCGCTATCGACCTTGAAGCAATAGGGGAGGCGGGCTATTCGGAATGTGTTGGAAGACTGATCGAAATAAACGGCGTGGGCCCAAAAGTGGCTGACTGCGTAGCCCTTTTCGGGTTCGGCCACCTCGAAGCGTTCCCTGTGGACGCCAGGATCTCAAAGTGCCTAAACGAGATGTACGGCGTGACAGGAAGCTACAAAGTGATGTCGGAATTCGGCAGGAAGAAGTTCGGAAGATATGCCGGATACGCACAAGAGTTCCTTTACCACAGCCCGTTCATCACAAATAAAAATGGTGACTGACCCTGCGAACCGATCCCTAATATGATGTTGCGGCATCGCTTTTGTTCTCTTTGTATTCGATGTAAGCCAATAACATTGAACTTAGCGGTATTATGCACATGATGAATGCAATGAGGCTTATATCCAGACCAAGGTGCACCGCATCGATGTTCAGCTCCATCCCGACGTCCACCGAAATATTGTATATCACATATCTGAACGTATGCGAGAAGAAGAGTATCGCAAGAATAAGATACATATTGGCGATGATCATAAAATAAAGTCTTCTTTTCGTTCCTTTGTAGTAATATCCGCAGACCCCAGACAGTATGAAGTACGGGATCAACAGAAGGATCGGATTTTTTGCCGACTTGAGAATATCGATCATCCTGATACTGATGTCCTGCGTCCCTGCGAACGTATAAAGCAGAATGTAGGCGAGGGCCACCATGAAAAAAACGACGGCGGCGATCTTTGCGATACCTATCACAACGGATATGAACGCCGAACGGGGGTCCCCCTCTCCAATAAATTCTTTCAATCGTTCATTAACTGCCTGGCTCATAGGCACCCTCCCAAACATATTCAAGAAAATCCAGCACGAGCTTAAGGTCGTTAGGATCGACCCGCAGAGCTTTTCCGGTCAGATTATCGATCACTTCGGGAGGGGCGATCCACATTGAATCGATTATCTTGTTCACGGACTCGGCGAAGCTTCCGCCCGCCTCCACCGAGGCAAAAACATTGTTGCCCTCTTTTGCAACCGAGACGTTCAGCGTTGTTCCGCCGCCTTTGATCGAGATGTTATAGTCGCTGACAGGTATGTCGGAACTCAGATTCCGCAACCCGAATGTAAGCGAGCTTTCGTCGCTACCCATGCTGTATTCCAGCTTGCTCCCGGGCTCGGATAATCTCACGTTCGTGTCCAATCTCACGTCCATCCCGATAAGCCCGTAGATGTATTTCCCGCTGAACTCCGCTCTTATCGGTATCTCCGACCCATCTCTGGAAGCGAGATCCCTCAGGATAAGATAAGTGGAGGGAATGAATGCGCGCGACCTCAGTTCCAACTCTGTTATCGAGTGCGCTTTGACCGTGATCCCGTCCATAGTAAGGATGTTCACTCTGGAATTCATTACTTCATCCACAATATATACTCTGACGGTAACACCCTTGATATCATATGAAAGATCGGAATCTATCACGTAGGTGCCGTTTGCGACAATGTATGCGCCGTTGATGCTGACATTTATATTGCCTTCCGCCGTGATGTCCAAACCCCCTTTCAGGATGGGTACTACCGCCGAGAGTATCAGGGCCGCGATTATTATGACGAGAGCATACGGCAACGCCTTCAGCACGAGCGTTTTTTTGGACACTGTTGCACATAGCTTCACTTAGAATAATATTTTTTGTCAGAACGGTGCGTGCACAGGTATTTTTCTGTGTGTTTTATTTTGAATATTTGTTCCTTTATTTTACCTAAAAAGAGGCATTATATATGGCCCCGATTGATTACAAAAAGTAGGAGGATAATTTATGTCAAAAACAAGAAAATCATCTTCACGCAGCAGATGGATAATAGCGGCATTCATTGTGGCAATGTTCGTGTTCATTCCCTTTACTTTGCATGAAAACACAGACTCGTCCGCAGCGAACGGCAACTCCGCCAACAACATGCTTCCGGACATAAACCAAGGCGATAAGGCCGGAATATCGTTGAACTTGAACTCGGATAAAGCTTTCCAAGTAGCAAAGATCATTATGGCAGACGCAGGAAACTACATTGTCCAGGAAGACCCTTCGATGGCACAATTAGTCGATGCGATATCTTCAAGCAAAAACCTCAATGAAGCATTAAATAAGTTGTCAGGCTCCGGATATGCCGTCAGTATTGATTCGGGAAACCTCTCGCTTTCCATTGATTTCCTGGTCAAAGAGAAAAACTCCAACGGATACAAGATGACCCTGACATATTCACTGAGGGGGGATCTTGGCATTACCGAGGTCAATAACGACCCGTACTACCAATTGATCGGCTTCCCCAATAACGTCAAGCCGACGGATGCAATATCTATGTCCATTGAAGCCGGCGGTTCCCTGAATATCAATCTTACATCTGAGTTTATACCCAGAACGATTGATGCCCAGACAACGATCACCATAAGTGGAAAAAGCACAAGCAACTATACATATGGATACAACAACTATTATCCCTACACCTCTTACTACACATATACGCCCAACACCGTGGACAATATATCAGAACATGTGACTGCATCGACAAGTTTTGCAATAAGTGTCAATGGATCCGATATGACAAATGCCGATTATGACAGAGCGCTTAACGGAGAAGATGTTTTCGTTGATATGGCATACAGCATCAGGATGACGGAAACAAGTAATGGATACCCCTCCACACCCATAAATGTCAGTGACACAACATCGTTCAATCTTAAAAACAGTGCAGTTCCCAGTACATCAGGAACAAGTTCTGCAGACAGCAAAAAGATCAATAACATTATAAAAACAGCATGGAACAACGGCACTTTGCCCACTTATGCTCAATTCATCGATGCCTTTGGGTCAGAAATGAGCAGCCAGATCAGCCAAACCGACTACAATCAAACGATGAATCAGATCCGTGCACCCTTTGCAGCATATATGACAGCTGCAAATGATTCCGTGGATTACCTCGAGGGTAACGGTCTGAGCTGGTACTACAATATAGGCGGAGATCAAATCCATTCTAATGATTCCAGCAACTCGTCTCTGAGTTCTGGGACGCTGATATACATCTTGATAATCATAATAGTGATCATCGTGATCGTTGTTGCCGTTTTGTTGTACATGAGATCCAAGAAGAACAAGTCCAAACAGGCACCTTAATAAAACCGGGGGCATCCCCCACCCTTAACTTTTATTCTTTTATCCGACCCGAGATCAAACCGCTCCGGGATTGGTCTTCAAGTAGAATTCGGACACATCCCAATCGTCGTCCTCCTGGGACTTCTTTTCCTCTATCTTCACTCCGAGTGATTTTGCGGTGTCCCTGATGCATTTGTATGCCTTGTCGCCGCCTTTGAAGTTCTCGACCTTCGCACCGGACGACGCTACTTTCCCCTCAAAGGAACCTATTATATTTATACCGTCAAAAACAACGCACTCGGTCGCGCCGCACTCTCTTTTTATCATCTCTCTGAGATAAATATGCAGGTTGTCCTGCGTGTTCAGAAGGAATGTCTCCTTGAATTTTTCGGGTTTGAGACCCACATCGTCCTTAAGCATCCACCTTAATGTAGGATCGTCTTTTACAAGGAACCCTTTGACAAGGAACCCTTCTTCCTCAAGGTCCTTCAGCATTTTCCTGACAACTGCCATTCTGAGTCCGAGGAACTGTGCCAGCTCTTCTGCGGAGAATGTTCCGAAGTCTTTGAAATGTTTTTTTGTTATTGTTTTGAGTGCTTCTTCTTTGCCCATGCGGCTCGGCGGGACAATGTAATAAAATGAATCTTGATCCTGGCATATCGCCGAGACCTTCGACAGCTCCGATACCAGTTCCAGAGTTTTTTCCTCTGAGAACGGCGATCCCGCGATTATCTCTTTCCTCGATATGGGTTGCCTGTCGCGGATCAGTTCCAACAGAGAGTTGGCATCTTTGCCGATCTCGCCCAGCTTGGCCGCACGATATATCGGGGCGAATTCCGCTAAAGTATATCCTACATAGCCAGGAAGCAATGACATTTTGAAGAGGTTCCCCTTTCCGAGGATCTTTTTGAAGGATATCTTCTGTATAACTCTGGTGACCGCTTCCTGATCGTTCCTTATGTATCCTCTTGTTTTTACGGCCTCGTCCACTGTGGAGAATTTGTATGCATACGACACCCTCTGCTTTTGGAAAACATAGTTCAGATGCTCCTCGTCCGACATCGTCCTTTCGATGAATTCTCCTTTGGCATAGAATCCGTTGACGAATCTGTATCCGTTGTTTTTGAGGCACTTCGCGGTTTCTTCGTCGAGCTCTGCCGCATCCTTGGTTAGAACTTCCCTTACTCTTACGATGTCTACGCCTTTCATGTTAAAGAATACCATCAGGCGGTCCAACGCCTTGAGCACATCGTCGAGGAGTCCGGGGGAGTCGATGTCCATTCTTCTTACTTCTATGCATCCGGACATCTCCCATATCTCCAGCGCACCGATGACACTGTTCGCTTTTGTTATAGGATATATCCATCTGTCGCCGTACCTTGCCGCGAGTTCCGCCCATTTCGATCCCAGGTCCGGGTCGAAAAGGGATCTTATCGTAACATTCTCTTTCCTGTTCCTTACCTTCGTGATCAGCGGCACCTCTTCCGGCATAACGAACATCTGGCTCTGTCCGCTTCCGACGAATATCGTTGCCGCTCCGACCGACGCTGCGTACTTCTCTGCCTCATCCCCCGTAACTCCGACAAGGAAACGCAGGGCCTGAGCAGGTATCGGCCCGTACGACCTGATGCATTCTCTGATCAGCCCTTCGGTCGGATCCCTGTCCGGTATCTGGGGATAATATGGTTTGTATGTGTTCTCGGTACCCCAGTCCTCCCTTTCGGTGAATGCGCGTATTATCTTCAACGAACGGTCGAGCCTTTGTATGGACTCTTTGATCTCGTTCTTATCCCTGCCTGTCACAGAGACCAGGTGCCTCATTGTCGTCTGACCCATTCCCTTTATCAGGTCGAGGATCTCCTCATCCGATTCGTTCATCTCGGAAGGCCTTAATGCGGCGAGTCTGCCTCCGTCCTCGGAGAGTACGTATCTGACCCTTCCTCTGACGAACCTCCCCAAAAGGAGCCTCTCCGATTCCCTCAGTTTATACCATTCCTCAAGACTGAAGTCCTTTACCCTGTTGAAAACATCTATCTCGCTTCCCGCCGACCCGTAGAATTTGAAGTAGTCCTCGATCGTCTTGAATTGTTCTCCCTTTGTCCTTCTGTATTCCTCGACGGTATCGAAATCGAACACGTTCTCCTTTCCCGCCCTGAGCCTCATACGGTCGAGTACCTTCATGTACTGCGGGCTCTGAGATATCAGGAACTGTCCTCTGACGACCTCTTCGCTGTTGACCAGCGAATCCAAAGCGCTCTGTGCTTCGTCCTCGGTTATCGAGAGGGCAAATGCTACCTCCGGCACAGTTGCCGGCGCAAAACAGTTCAGGTATCTGAGGACGATCTCATCCAAACACTTGTTCTTATCGAGCTTGGGATACTCTGCCCTGGAGAAGTACCATTTGTTATTTGCTGTGATATCCGATCTTGTGACAAGATACATCGACTCGAGCTTCCTCATCGATCTGAATGTCACATCCTCGCTTATCTCCAAGGCCGTTGTGATGTCGCTTAGTGCGGTCTTCTCGCCGACCTTCTCCAGAACCTTCAGATCGATATCGTTCAACTCACGCTCTTTTGCGGTCGCCGCGGCATATGCCGGGATCTCGCTCTTGATCATGATGTGCGGTTCGTCCATGAACACGGTCCCGATCTCTCCCTCTTTTATCAGCTCATGGACCCATTCGTCGACGACCTTCTTGTCCTCGTCGCAATACGAATAGATATTGCGCCCTCTTTCCCTTATGGCTTGAAGCGGCCCCGTCCTCTTCAGGAGCGGGACGATGTCGTTCTTGGACACCACGCGCCCTATTTTCTGCCTGAAATACGGGATGACCTGGTCCTCGTTGAACTCAAAATCTTTAACCGAGTCCCCAAGCGCTCTGTACAGTACCTTACGGTGCAGTTCTTTGAGCAGTTCTGATCTGTCCTCCATCAGAACGATGTCTGAGAACCCTGACAATATTATCGAGTGTGCGAAGGGAGAAGGAGTTCCGTTGAAATGGAAAACCTCGACCCCCATCTTTCCGTTCTCTATCATCTCCAGCACGATGGCGGCGTTCTTGATATCCATATCATCTTCCAGAACCTCTCGGTATGTCTCCTCTATAACTGGAACATTCTCCATGTTGCCTAATGCGTCCAACAAGTAAGACGATCTGACCTGCTGCCTGTTGACCGAGATCGGACGGCCGAGATAGTTTCTGAGTATCATGAAGCTGCGCGCCGCATTGTGCCTGAACCTCAGTTTGAAGATCTCGGAATCCTTGATGGCCTTTCTTAAGATCGAGTCGAGTTCCCTCGACGTCAGAAGCCCCGGGATCTGTTCAATGTCCACCTTTCTGGGCGTTCCGATCATGAAGTTATCATCGGACATCGTGACAGAGACGTTCGAGCCGATGATGTTCGATAATCTATATGCGTATCCTCTCGACAGTGCGTCGTTGACCCTCCTTCCAAAGGGGAAGTGGAATATTATCCTCTGGTTGCCTGACGGGTCAATATATTCTTCAATAGCCAGATGGTCGATGTCCGGTATCGTTCCGGTCACCGCTTTCTCTTCTTTGAAATATGATACCAAGCTTTTCGCGGAACCGCCGTCGATGTCGAAATCGTGGCAGAGTTTGGGGATAAGATCGGCCTTGTCGTCCTGTACCCATTCTGCCATTTCTTTCCTGAATAGGGCGATGTCCATTGACAGGTCGAAGCTTCTCGGAAGCATCTCTCCGGCCCACGACGGCACAGTTGGTTTCCTTCCCGTTGCCTCTTTGACATGTGCGACCATCCCCTTGGACCTTACGAACTCGAGAGACCTCCCGCCGAGAACGAAAACATCTCTCGGCGCCAGCCTTTCAACGAATTTCTCAGATAGTTCGCCGGCAGTGGTGCCGTGGTTGGTCACCACTCTGTAATTCGCCTCTTCCGGTATCGTACCCAGATTCATCAGATAGATCATTCTGGCGCCTTTCTTCCTGCCGAATTGGTTCTCATCCTCGTCGTACCATATCTTTGAGTAGACGCCTTCGTGCTCGTCTTTGCTTCCGAGATATCTCAGAACGTCGATGAAACTGTCCTTCCTGAGGTTCCTGTAACAATACGACCCTTTAACCAGATCATACGCCGTATCGATGTCCCATCTTTGATCGAGACTCATACCCACAACGGTCTGGGACAGTACATCCAAACAGTTCTCCGGTATTCCGACTCTGTCTATGTCCCCTCTGTGTGCCGCACGGCACATGACCGCACATTCCACAAGATCATCTGGATCAAAAACAATGAGTCTTCCCTTTGCGACCTTTCCGTAACTGTGGCCGCTCCTCCCTATCCTCTGCAATCCCTTTGCGACCGACTTGGGAGAACCTATCTGGCACACCAGGTCGATGGAGCCTATGTCTATCCCCAGTTCGAGGGACGTTGATGAAACAACGCACTTGATCTCCCCTCTTTTCAGCCGCTCTTCGACGTCCAGTCTTGTCTCTCTTCCCAGCGAACTGTGATGAACCTCGATGTTCTCAAGCCCTCTTTCTTTAAGCTTGTATACCACGCTCTCGGCCCCGGACCTGGTGTTGGTGAAGATCAAAGTGGTCTCATGCGTGTCGACCATCTCTTTGACCTTATCATACATCATAGAGTTCACGATATCAGAGGATAATGTGGTCATGTCCTCTGTCGGGCATACCACTTCGAGGTCCAGCTGCTTTTTCGAGTCGGCCTCTATTAACGTTACCTCTCTCTTTTCGCCATTGGGGTCGCACCCGACCAAGTAACCGGCGATCTCCTCGATGGGCGCCAATGTGGCGGAGAGCCCTATCCTTGTAAAGTCGGTCTCGCAATGGTCTCTGAGGCGCTCCAGGGTCAGGGATAGGAATGCGCCTCTTTTTGAGTCGCAAATGTCGTGTATTTCATCTAAGATCAGCCATTCGACCTTCTTGAAGCTCTCCTTGAACTTCGGTGCGGCGAGAATAAGCGCAAGCGACTCCGGGGTTGTTATAAGAATGTGTGGCGGGTGCTTGACCATCTTCTGTCTTTCGTTCTGAGGTGTATCGCCGGACCTTACGGCGACCCTGATGTTGGGAACTTTCATGCCGTGCGCCGCCGCTACATCTCTCATCTCGGCGAGAGGAGTGTTCAGATTCCTGTTGACATCGTTTGCCAGAGCTTTAAGCGGAGATATGTAGATGCAGTAGATCCTTTCCTCGAGTTTTCCTTCCGCCGCATACTTAGAAAGCTCATTGATGATGCTTGTGAATGCTGTGAGGGTCTTGCCTGAACCTGTCGGCGATGATACCAATACATTCTTCCTTTGATGTATTACCGGTATCGCTTTCGCCTGCGGCTCGGTAAGGGTGTCGAATTTTTCTCTGAACCACGTTGCAATGAGCGGTTCCATGAGACCCATTACCTCCTCCATCGGGTATGCTTTAGTGACCTTCTCCAATATTATTCACCGTAAATTTCTTACCATTACAATCAGGAGGTATTTAAGAGGTCTGTACAGCAACCACTTCCGGAGCCCTTTTTACCGCGAAAATATATTAAATGCAGTTGACCATTAAAAGGCGATGAGGTATAAGCTTCTGTTAGTGTTGGTCGCAGTATCGGTCCTGGTTCCGCTTACATCTTTCGTGTCGGACGGCGCAGACAACGTCAACGCCTCGAACTACTACATCGAGGGGTATTTAGCGGATACGCTTGGCAGGCCGCTCGACAACGTAACAATCGTTGTAACAGACGCTTCCAGCACTCAGTACCCGGGCACATATGACTCGGAAACGGGATTCTTCAGCGTCGGCGTCGCAGTGAACACCGGCCTCTCGATATCTTTCACGGCATATGGATACACCGCGATATCCTGCATGAGTTGTCCGAAGCAGCAAAACGGCAGCTTTATCCTTAATCTGACAAAGGACAATTACAACAGTGCCAATCACACATACACAATAACCGGCTACATTTCAGAAGGACTTTATGTGATAATGAGCGCCACGGACGGATGGGTCGGCGGTCGCGTCTCTTATGTCAACGGTCCGGTGAAAGATGCCACTGTTACTCTGACGCCTACATCCGGAGGGAGCGATATCACAGTCTCCACAAATGATAACGGAGATTATCTGACATCTTGTCCGACCGGAACGTACAATGTGAGTGCCGGCAGACAAGGTTTCATAACGAGCGGAAACTACACCATAACAGTAAAAAACAATAATACCGAACAAGTCCCGCTGGTGCAGAACATTGTCTTAGATAAAGCCGACTCGACTACGCACACCGGGGTGGATGTGGCCCATTTATTGATGTTGATCGGAGTCATTGTAGGCATTTTGATGGCGGTTGCCGCGTGGCTCCTCAGCAGACGCGTGAACGAACCGAACAGGCTCGAAATAATCGATGATAATGAGGATAATGAAGAGCTCAGAGGCCTCTGATCAATTTCGACCTGACATTCTCATAAAGACTGTTGCCTTTTGAGTCCACTGCGACAATCAAAGGCCCCATTCTCTCTACTCTGAAAAACCACAACGCTTCTGCCATTCCGAGGTCCGCCCATTCAACGCCGCGAACTTCTTTCACGGCCTCTGCAAGAGATACGGCCGTTCCTCCGACCGCGGCGAGATAAACGCACCCCGCCTCACGCATTGCGTCTCCGACCTCCTTGGACATTCCTCCCTTACCGATTATCGCTCTGATATTGAATTTCCTTATCATATCTGGCTCTAAAGAATTCATCCTTGCGCTTGTAGTGGGGCCTGCTGCCAAGACCTTCCATCCTTTGCCTTCGTTCACAATTATCGGGCCACAGTGATACAGTACCGAATTATCGATCTCTTTCGGAATTGACCCTTTCTTATGCAGATACTCCATTGCCCTGATGTGGACTTCGTCCCGCCCGGTTATAACATCACCTGTCAGATGGATGGTCTCACCGATCCTGAGGCTCCTTACGGCATTCTCACTGAGGGGGGTTCTTAGTTCCATCAGAGATCAACTCCTTGGCTGTACTCGACATTTGTGTCGGTGATGCGGGCTACCGCCCTTCTCGTGGCCCAGCAACCAATACTGACTGCGACCGGAAGGCTTGCTGTGTGGCAGTATGCGGTCTTTATTTTGACCCTGAGCGTTGTTGTCGACCCACCTAGTCCCATCGGACCGAGGCCGCTGCCGTTCAGCCTGACGAACAGATCTTCCTCCAGGTCCTTGAGCACCGGGTCATCATTCTCTGAGTCCAGCGAGGATATGAGGGCCTCTTTTGACATTATGACACATTCATCAGCTGTTCCGCCGATGCCGATGCCGATGATACCGGGGGGGCACGGCTTTCCGCCGGCGTCCAGAACTGAGTTCACAATGAACTTTTTCACCCCGTTTATGCCGTCTGACGGGTTCAGCATTGCCAACTTGGTCATGTTCTCAGAACCGGCCCCTTTTATCAGAACGGCTATTTCCAGGAAGTTATCGTTCGTCGGGATGTAATGGATCGCAGGCATCCCTTTGCCGAGATTGTCGCCCGGATTCTTCCTTGTCAGCGGATCCACGGTGTTTGGCCTGAGAGGAATCGCCTCGGTCGCTCTCTTCAGCCCCTTTGCGATCTCGTTGCCGATGGAATGATCAAACTTCCCCTTAACAAAAAAAGTAGGTATACCGGTATCCTGGCACATCGGGCGTCCCAGGACCTCTGCCTTTTTCACATTATCCATTATTGCTCCGAGCTGTGTCTTGGCAAGAGGGTCCGCCTCCCATCCCGCAGCGGCCTCCAGCGCCCAGCCGATATCTCTGGGAAGTTTCGTATTGGCCGCTTTCAGAAGATTGACGACTATCTGATCGACGGGTTCCGGCAATTTTATCATGATACCTTTATAGCGGTTCCCGATAAAAAATGCACTCAGGGAACATAGTAAAGCGAGTCGTTGATCTCTACCACTTTGACAGCATCGCCTATTTCTGCATCTTCCGGGATCTTCAGATCGACCGTTGAGTAATTCGACGGTTCGAGGATCTGTACCTCTCCCTTACCTTTGCTGATTACCACCGCTTCGCGCAGGTCCCCCGCTTTTACAAATACTTTCAACATGGGGATGTCCGACCTTTTGACCGACCTTTCTCGGTGGTTAGTGATGTCGATGACCTTTGCACCGGTGCTGGATAATCGAACGAGCTTGAAATAGCGCCCTTCGAATTGTACAATGTCGCCGGCTTGGAAATCCGGAAGGCGGACGAGATACGTCACCCTGTACATCTCAGTCCCCTCCTCTGTCAGCCCGACGAGTTTTGAGGCTTCCTTTGTCTCGGCGCAGTACGTATCGGTAAGTTCTTTTGATGCCGCTTTCCCCATCGATATGGACGAAAGATAGATGTCGATTCCGCCCTGCACCTCTTCGGCCTTTGTGATGAACAGCCTTCGGTTGGTTATCGATTGAGCGTCGACAAGGTTCTCTACCTTCCTCAGCGCTTCTTTCATCGTCTTATGCGGGACCTCTTTAGACCCCCTTATCTGGAGTATTGCTTCATAGTAATTCCCAAGCTGCCTGGAACATCTTTTGCAGACTGTATTCTTCAGTCTGATGATCGTGGTTGCCGAGTCTTCGGCCGGACAGCCTTTTACATCAAGTTTCGCTGTGACCTCTACAACAAATGTATAGGGGTCCTGTTCCAAAGAGACCGACTCGATGTCAAGCTTCTTTGCCTCTTTGTTGATATTCAATGCGCCTTCGGCGGCATCCAAGATGGCGTCCCGAAGATCCTTCGTCTCCCAGAACTCCCCTGTGCCGGTATCCCCGCAGTTAGTGCAAACGAACACGTTGACGTGGTGCGGAAGGGATATCAGTTTCTTTCCGTCGAGGAAACACTCTGTACATAGGCCGTCGATGATGTTCTCTGTCTCTTTCCCGCACTTTACACAGAAGTTCACATTATCACCACTTGAGCGTGCTTCACCTCTCCGATGATCATCACGCTCTGCTCGGATACCAGCCCTTCCTTTATTGCTTTATCTACAACACGATTGCCGACGAGATTCATTATCGTGACCGACTTTGTCCTTTCAATGAAAACTTCCTCGGTCACCGACTCCCCGCCGTAGAATATCTCAGATACCTTTATCTTCACACCGTCGCCTCGGAACGTCATACCCAGGATCTCTTCGTCGCATGCGGCGAGTATCCTGTCTTTTTCATGCGTGTGGATCTTACAGCGTATCATTTTATGCACCTTTATAGCGGCCGTCATTGCGCGGGCTGAATAGTGTGCCGTCCTCTTTCATCATCCTCAGCCTTCTTTTCGCTTTATCCTCTGACAGCCCTTCATTCAGTGAATGGGATATTATCTCTTCCTCTGACAGCCCGTCTATCGATCCGTACTCTCTTATGACATCTAAGATAATATTAAGCTCGTTGCGGTCCTTTTTGGTATAGTCAGCAGATAAGTTATCAATATCCCATTGCCCGCCGTTAGGTGCCAGGATCTTATCGAGATAATACTGCACCAGATCCACCGCCCTTTGAGCATCAGCACCCTCGACCATGTAGCTGAGCCTCATCCTTGCCGAAGCTTCCGACAGCCTGACGAAGGCCTCCAGCTGCCTTGCTGTTATAGGTACGGAATCATTCTCTCCCGCACCCTGCGCCCTGATCTCAAGATATGTTTTCTCGATTATGCTCATGGCCTCATCGGTCATAACCGGTACGATGCGTTTCGAATATGCGACATATTTCCTGAGCATGTCCTGGTCATAGACCGGTTTGATCGCCTGAGTGTTCTCTTTTATCTTTTTCAAATCTATGCCCACGACCATCGGTGCGTCGTCCTTGACATGCCTGGCCTCCCCCCTCCTGTGAACATTGAGTATGTGCGAGGTCAGTTTCATGTCCGTCTTTGCATTCGGCTTATCGGTCAGAACGAATATCAGGTCGAAACGGGACATGAGTGCGGGCGGCAGATCGATCTGGCTGGTTATCGATGTCCCCGTCGTTTCGAACCTTCCGAATTTCGGGTTTGCGGCGGCAAGCATCGAACACCTGCACTGAAGCGTTGCCGTTATTCCTGCTTTTGCGACAGATATCCTCTGCGATTCCATCGCTTCGTGAAGCGAAGAACGGTCCTGCGGCGTCATCTTGTCCAACTCATCGATGCATGCCAGCCCCTTGTCCGCAAGGACCAACGCCCCTGCCTCCAGCGTCCATCTTCCGTCGCCGAATTCGTCTTTTACCGCTGCAGCTGTAAGCCCCGCTGCTGATGCAGATTTACCTGACGCATATATTCCTCTGGGTGCGAGAGTGCTCATATACCTCAATATTTGAGACTTTGCGACTCCGGGGTCTCCGACAAGGAGAACGTGCATGTCTCCCCTTATTACGGTGCCGTCATCCATCTCTTTGTTGCATCCGCCGAACAGCTGCAGTGCGATCGCTCCCTTGACCTCTGTCATTCCGAAGATCGTGGGGGAGATCGATGCCACGATGTTATCGAAGAGCTTCGGATCCTGCGACATCTCTAATATCTGAAGTTCATCCTCTTCCGTTATCTGGATCTCATCGTATTCGTGCTCTTCGAACTCAATGGAAATTACATCCATGAATGTCTCGAATATCGTTGTTTTATCCCTATCGGGTTTCTCCGCGGATCTGACTATCCCATTGATCGTTATTCTGTTCCCTGCGGTCACGATCCCTGCTATGTCGTCTTCCAGGAATCCGGATATCCTTTCCGGCTGTGCCCCGCCCCTGAGGCCCTCCGGACTCTCTTGGATCTCGATCTTTTGTGTGTCGATGTAAACGGACGCCTTTGAATCGAGTTCGAAATGGGTTGCTTGTTTGTTACAACTGCCGTCCGGGTTTGAGCACATGAGCGGTTCTTTCATAAGAACGCCGCGCTGTTTCTCCCATATCTCCGCACCGCACCTGCTGCATCTGAACAGCGCCTGTGTCATCCTCGGCTTAACTGTAGTGACCTTTCTTGCCAGCCCTTCAACGGCGACAAGCTTCCCAAGGTGCTTTGCTCTGAGGTGTCTTACCTCCACCTTTGCATCTCTCGGCAGACAGGTTATCCTGAGGTTGACCGTGTCCTTCATATCCCATGTCGGCGGGAGCGATGATCTTACAACTTCAGCCCCTTTGTGCAGACATTTACTCGGATTGTCCAAAAAGAACATTGCCAGGTCCGGGTTGTATGCATCAATGTCCTCATAATCGACATAAATACTCTTTTTGTCGGGGTAACTTGCCGCAATGTCAGCAAACATAATGCGGTATTTGTCCTTACTGAGGATGTCCTCCCATCCTGCCACTATCTCGCTATCTTGGAAATTTACCGTCATCTCTTCATTCCCCCTGATTTCTGCTTTTTTTGCACTCTTCGTCCGCCCACCACATCCATCCTCCGGCATCCATGTCGATCTCTCCTTTGACCGATCCCGCTTTCCTTAGTTTGGAAAGGGTCTTGGCCAGATCGTCCGGGCACCTGTAGCCGAACAGATACTCGAGCCTGTCTGCCGCTTCTCTGGTTGTGATCCTATCATTTCCGAGGGCTTCCCAAATAAGCGCAACTACATCGTCGGGCATCGCAAACTTCTATATTGCCGAATAGGATATATAACGTGCACTTCCAGTGGAGGGGTAAGTAAAAAAGCTTTTTCTTTCGGAGGGACTGGTAGTGCTATTTCGATTCAGCAACAGCAGGATGTTGATTTGGAATCTTTCTTCTTACCTTCATCGCCGCAGCCGTCGAATTTCCCATAGTGCACGCTTCTGTCCCCATCGATCTTGAAGGCCTTACCGTAGCGCGTTTCGGATACCATTGCCGCGGTGTTCCCGCAGACCAGCATCGGCTTGCCGGTAAAGAACCTGTGATGATCATCCAGATCGAAATAATGGGGGTTCCCGGGGATGCTGCCGTCATACCATGCGACCTGCCCGTAATCTTCACATATGTCTTCAAGACAGTCGAGCTTGAAGGCCCTTACCGTCCTTGACGAGAAGTTTGCAAACCCGACCTTTTTCTCTATCTCTTCGTTGGCCAGTTCGAGTTCGCGTATGCTCGTATATCTGAAATCCTTCCATCCGACCCTTGCCATGAGCCTTCTGAAGTCCTCTACATACATTGCGCCCCCGAGGCATTCACCGCGAAGAACGGGGTCTGTCGCCAGTTCCTCCGGTATGCGCCTGTCTGCGAATACGTCAGAGAAATACAGTTCGCCGCCGGGTCTGAGGACACGATATATCTCCCTGAACACCTGTTCTTTCGCCGGTGAGAGATTGATCACGCAGTTGGATATCACCACATCGACACTGTTATCTTTTATTCCCAGAGACCTCAGATCCTCGATGTATCCCTGCATGAACTTCACATTGGACTTTTTGTACCCGAAACGCTTGCGTTGTTCCTCTTGATATTTTATTGCGGTCCGGATCTGTTCGTCTGTCATATCGACGCCGATCGCACACCCTGATTCTCCTACCAATTTAGATGCGATATAGATGTCCCTGCCGGTACCGCACCCGAGATCCAACACCGTCATACCTTCGAGAAGCGGAGGGAGCGGTGAGCCGCAGCCGTAGAACCTGTCCTTTATCTCATCAGCGATGAGCGGCAGGATAGGTTTGATCAGGGCCGGAGGGCTGTCCGAACAGCAGCATGCGCTTGTTTTCAGATCATCCTTTGTCTGCAGTCTCTTCCCATAATACTCTTTCACATCCTCGATTATCTTGTCCGTGTTTCTCCCTCCTTCTTTTACCAGCAATCCCTTCTCTGCGCACATCCGCAGGGAGGCCCCGCCTCGTAGCAGACATTATTACTGTCATCGTCATCATCGATCACGACAGATGTGAGCTCGCGCAACATCTCTGCTGCCGCCGTGCTGCCTTCTTCGCTTATAGAATAGAATGTCCACTTTCCCTCTTTGCGGGCATCGACTATGCCGCTGTCGACAAGAATTTTCATATGATGCGACAGCGTCGGCTGGCTGATGTCCAAACGCTCTAACAGCACGCATGCGCACTTCTCTCCGTTTTGCAGAAGAGAGATGATCGTCAAGCGGGTTTCATCGCAGAAAGCCTTGAAGGTGGTTGCGCACTCGGTGTTTGTTCTTGTCATGTGAGCCTCATATAGACACATCTCGATATGTTAATTTCGGATTATAAAATTATGCTCTGCTGAGTGTCGCTTGTAGTTTCAGCTCATAGTTCCAGTACTGTTGCATAGCCGTTCCAATGCTTTGGCTACGATTTATCATATTGATATTTATCTATTTATACTACATAAAGAAATATCTTTTCAGTGAGAATATGGTAGTAGAGCCAGTCGATTTCTATCAGATGCCGCCGGAAGATATCCTGAAATATCTTCCGGGGAAGAATTGCGGAGGTTGCGGTAAGGACAGCTGCGAGGATTTCGCAGGAGCCCTGAGCAAAGGCGAGGCAAAAATAACAGAATGCCCCGAGATCGGTCTGAAACTGAAAAAGTCCCTTGAGGGCGGGTTGTCGATACGGCTTGTGGTCCATGAAGCGGATTTTTCTATGTCGACTGTCTCGGAGTCGATCATCCCTGTGAATAAACCGACGCGGGATTCGCCGGTCCTGTTGACGGGTAATTGCGAAGTGACATTGTATGTCTTGAGGCTGATCTTTGAGAAAGCGCCTGATGTGAGTGCCTGGATCATACCGAGCGATACTAAGGGCTTCACTATCGACCATGTTATGACCATGAAGGTCATGACGCCGATGACCGTGATGAGGGCACTCACGGATTCGGGGATCTCTCAAAAAGTGGATTCAAGGGTCATGATAATCCCTGGACTTTGCGAGGGCCTTGAGCGCAACATAGAGGTCATGACCAAATGGAAGGTCATCGTGGGACCAAAGAGCGGTTTCGAACTTCCCGCATTTTTGACGCAGCTGGCAAATACAGATGATTAAGGCAGAAATTTACAGTTTGCTCCGTTGAGAAGGGGTTCCGTGATGCGGGCAGTCAAATAATTTTAAACCCCCCGGCAGCCTTGCCGGAGGGCGTTGTTTGTTAAGGTTTATTTGCGGTTGTGTATCACACGCCCTTTTTCTTCAGGACGAAGTTGAACAGAACATATCCCACCACGATGATTATTACCACAACAATGCTGATCCACAGCCATATGCTGGTACCTGAGCTGTCGTTGACAACGGGTTCCGTCACTGTCAAAGTGAAGGTTACGGTCGCATCCGGCGTAGCGCCGTTGCTTGCTTTCAGCACCACTTCATAACTTCCTGCGGCGAGACCGGCCGCGATGTTGAGCTTCTTTGTATCGGCATTCCATGTGATCTTTTCATCGCCGGTGGTCGTGACCGTGGGTGTCGGGGTGCCTGTCAATGTGAAAACACCAGACGAAGCGGCGGCATAACCCTCGGTCAAGGTCATGGTCGTGGGGCCGTCGATCCCGGGAACGGATGCCAGCACAACAGTGCCTCTTCCGCTCGGTGATATCTCTATTGTCGCGGGTGAACTTTCGGGGGTTTGTGACGAACCAAAGCTTGCATTACCCGACAGCACCCATTGATTGCCGGAGCTGCCCATTGTGAACGGATGGACCTCCCACGCCGCCAGGCTGTTCTTCAGGGTAACGGTGGTACCCAAGCTCATCGTGAAACCTTTTGCTCCAAACGTCATCATGGCACCGTTAGCTCCGGTCGCATTGATCTTTGCACTGTTCGACAGGATGATGTCTGTCGGAGTAGCGAGATAGATGCCGTATTGAGCGGTGCCGTTAGCGACGATATTCGTTTCGCTGACGGCCATTTGATTTGTACTAATGCCTGTGCTTCCGCTTGCGATGATCGTCCCGCTTCCGGTTATTGACATATTTCCTAGGCTGACAATTCCGTAGGCTTTGCCGGAAGCGATTATCGTGCCTTTACACTCGACGCTGTGGATGGTGGTGATGTTGAAGAATATTCCTCTCCATTCAGAGCCTGTGGCGGTCAGTTTTGCATTTTCTGCCACACTTAATCTTAGCGTTGGGCCGTCCAAAACGAGTGCGTCTTTCGCGGAGCCACTAGTCTCGGCGGAAACATCCGCATTTCCTTCTATACTCAGTTCCATTGCATGTATTCCTGTCTGGTCGACACCGTTCGCGATCAGTGTACCGCCGTTCGAAGATGTGATCGTAAGAACGGAGCCTGGGGCGGCTGAGTACAAGGCTATGTTACCGTTGCCGTTGATCAAGTTGTCCCCGATAAGTTCTATCATTCCCATATTGTGGAGATACCCTACTCCTCCGCTGGCTGTAATTGTAAGGTTGCTTAGTCTGACCGTGTGTGCGGCAGTGTCCGCACCTTCTGCGATCCGCAGGTTTTCAATAAGCTGGCTAAAGGAATTGATCTTCACATTAGCATTAGCGGCGATCTGTATCACCGTGGGAAATGCAGGCGACCCTGCGGCCGGATAAATGAAAAGCTCTTTGTTGTTTTCCAAAGTTATCGTTGTTCCGAGATCGGCCCATTTTGACGGTGTGTCAATGACGATCGCGTCGTCTGCTCCATTTGATATTGTTGTCGGCACCCCGAAAAGAAGGATCAGGACTGCCGCCGCCACTAACATCAAAGATAATGCTTTCAATGGTTTTTTCATCATGTTTATTCCTCGGATAATTAACATCGCTATCTTGATTAATAAAGAGATATGACAGTAAAACGATAGAGAATCATTAGAATCGTCAATCTTTGCCGCGTATGCTCTCGAGATATTCGTTCTGTATCCTCACAACTTCGGAACTGTCCTTTGCTTTGGAATAATCCTCAAGCATCGATCCGTTCAGTCGGATGAATTCCGGCGCCCAGTTGAATCTTCCCAGGAATGATTCCGCCTGTTCCTTCTCACCCAGGATCATAAGCGATGCGAGGACGGCTTCCGCACTGTTAAGTTCCATCGGCCTACCCCAGTTGACCGGATTGGATGCCAAAAGATACGGCAGGACTCGCTCGTTAGTCCCCCTCACTCTCGGGAATTCGTCTATGTTCGTCCAAGTGAGGTCCATGACCACCAATCCTTTCCTTGCGTGAACGATATCCGCAGGAGAAAGCGCTATCTTTGAAAACGGAGACAGTACTATAGAGCCAGACGGTATTGCCGAGAGAGTTTTTGCTTCCTTTCCAAGCCCGAATTTCAACATTCTTTTCGCTGTGCATTTCTTCGGGTCGCATTGACATTTGTCGTGTATTATTACCGGGATCATGCGCTTATCATCGTTCTCAGTTTTCCGGGATCGGCCATATTCTCTTTGACCCATGAACTTACCCTGTCGATCAGTTCGGAATAACAGTTCGCAAGCTCAAGGTCGTCGGTCGCTTGGAAGTTCTCTGTCCTCTCTAACTCAAAGAGTATCTGTTTCCCCTGCCACGGTGTCCTCTTCGCCCATTCGTCGAATGTGCTTTTCTGCAGGAAAATGATCAAATCATAGTCTTCCTCATCCCTCAAGTAGTCCCTGTCCTTGAAGTCCTTCGAGACCTGCCGCCTCATATCATTTCCCATCTGGTACATCACAGATATCAGTTCACAGTCGATTATGTCCTTCTTCGGCCCCGCACTGTACACATCATATTTATTTCCGAAATATTCCTTTGTGAAATGCTCCGCAAGCTGTGAGACGAGATCGTTCTTCTCTTCGACGAACAGCACCCGGACCTTCTTTTCCTTCTTCCCGAACATTCGATCCCTCTTTGAGCACCTCTGTGTATAAACTAAAGAGATTTAGCACTTACCCGAACAGACAATCATTTATCTTCGTCATTCGATGGGGAGATGCCACGATGATGAACATTTTCGAGCTGATATCTGATGATAGACGGGCGAGCTGAGTGGCTTTTTATCCCATACTTCTTTCAGAGTTTTTCTCTGAGAAGGAAATCGTGTAAGTGTATGCCTCTGACACCGTTCCTGTCCTCATTCCAGAACGTGTCCGTTGTTACAACATATTTCGGATAGTGATCCTGTATATCTTCCAAGGGAGAGAACTCCCTCTCGATAGTTTCGGCACTCTTGAGCTCCGCGCATACCTGGACATAGACTTTCTCACCGCCGTTTATTTTCTCCGCAACGAAGTCTATTTCCTTTGTACCCATCTTGCCGACATATACCTTGTAACCACGGCGGACTAGGTCGTTGTGGACAATATTCTCCAAAACCCCTGACCTATTTGTTGTTTTCATATCGCGGACAGCATATTGCAGCGAATGATCTGCCAAATAATACTTGTCGTTACTGTCCAAAAGCCTTTTTCCTTTGACGTCGTATTTGCTGACGCGTTTTATCAGAAGGGCTTTCTCCAAATGCCCGATATAACTGCTTATCGTCTCATAGTCGACCCCTCCGCCGCCACTTTTGATATAGTCTGCGATTTTTCTGTCTGAAATGAAAAACCCAACGTTATCATAGAGGAAAGAAACGATCTTTTCCAAAAGCGGTGCGTTTTTTATTTTATTTCTTTCGATCACGTCTTTCAGAACAACCGCGGATTGTATGTCTGAAATGACCCGTCTGGCCTGCTCATCTGTGAACCTTATCGAAGACAGCAAGGGGAATCCCCCGGAACGTATATATTCGTCCAACAGGCCATACCTGCCGTACTGGATGCCCTCATCGAGGCCAAATTCCTTTCTGAAATTGATGAACTCTTTAAAGGACAGAGTCCGTGCCTCGAAAGAAACGTATCTTCCTGCCAGCAAGGTTGCCAGTTCCCCCGACAGAAGCTTTGAGTTGGAACCTGTAATATAGATGTCGGTATTTTTGAGCCTCAGCGAGTTTACGGCCTTCTCCCAACCTGTCACCTCTTGTATCTCATCTAAAAAAATGTAGTACCTCTTATCATCCTTCATTTTTTCCTTGATGTATTGATTAAGATCCTTGTATGAAACAATGTTATCAAAATCAGAGTCTTCAAAACTGATGAAGATTATGTGATCTTCATCTACTGTCTTCATTATCTCTTGCTTTATTAGATTGAGTATCCCCGACTTCCCACACCTTCTTACGCCCGTGATGACCTTGATCAGCGGCTTATCAATAAATCCCTTTAACTGAGTTGTGTATACTTCCCTTTCAACAAGCTTTTCCATCTCTGCCATATTTTTGATATGACTTTTGCAGTATATTATTGTATTTATTGTGCAAGTGTTACACTTGCATAAAGCATAATTATTAGCGTTCATGCAAGTGTTACACTTGCACAAAACACAATTATCAGCATTCATGCAAGTGTAACACTTGCAATATGCCATTCAAAATACGGTTGTGCCGGCATAATGCCGACACAATATACTGTTTGTCATGTTCGTTAATCGACACTCAATAACTGTAAATAACGCCCCGTTAATAACCACAATATGAAACCGGTCTTGCAGATAGCTTTGGACCTTATGCAGTTGAACCGTGCTGTCACTATCGCACATGAAGCGGTAGAGGGCGGCGCGGATTGGATCGAAGTGGGCACTCCGCTGATCAAAAGCGAGGGCGCCGAAGCTGTCAGAACACTGCGCAGGGAATTCCCCGGCAGGAAGCTCATTGCCGACACAAAAACAATGGATGTCGGCGGGCTCGAGGTTGAAATGATGGCAAAGGCGGGTGCGGATGTTGTAACTGTCCTGGGCCTTGCCGACGATTCTACAATAGCGGAAGCGGTTTCCTCCGGAAGGAAGTACGGCGCCGAGATCATGGTAGACATGATCAATGTGCCAGACCGTGTTTTGAGAGCAAAAGCGGTAGAGAAGCTCGGCGTTTCATACATCTGTCTTCACATGGGTATCGATACCCAAATGAAAGGAGAAGGAGCACCTGTCGACATTCTCAGAAAGATCGCTCAGGAGGTATCGATCCCTGTTGCGGCAGCCGGAGGAATAACCGTTGAGACCGCACCTGCATACGTTAAAGCGGGGGCCTCGATCATAATAGTCGGCGGCGGGATCATCAAAGCTGCCGATGTGAAACAATCTGCTAAGGACATGTTATCATCCATGTCCGGGCAGAAGGTCAGCACCGTACTCTCAAAGAAATATGGGGAAGAGGAGCTGTTCAAGGCATTCTCAAAGGCTTCGACCTGCAACATATCCGACGCATTCCACAAAAAAGGAGTGATAATGGGTCTGAGGCCGTTCATAGCCGAAGGCGTTAGGATGGTCGGCAGGGCGCTTACCGTCCAAACTGCGAACGGGGACTGGGCAAAGCCCGTGGAAGCGATTGACAGAGCGAAACCCGGCGATGTCATTGTCATCGATGTTGGGAATGCTCCGATGGCGGTGTGGGGAGAACTTGCCTCCAACTCTGCAGTTACCATGGGCGTTGTCGGTGTTGTCATCGACGGTGCGATAAGGGACATTGACGACATAAAGAAAATGAAATTCCCGGCGTTCGCAAGATCTGTGGTACCGTGTGCGGGAGAGCCTAAAGGTTACGGCGGGATCGGCATGGAGGTCACCATCGGGGGGCAGACCGTACGTACGGGAGACTGGATCATCGGCGACGAGAACGGGCTCATGGTCGTACCGAAAGAGGTCGCTGTCGAAGTTGCCAACCGGACCGTTGATATCAATGAAAGGGAGAACAGGACCAGGGAAGAGATCAAAAGAGGTTCCACACTTTCGAAGGTCAACGAACTCGCAAAGTGGGAACCTGTAAAGTAGGATCAGTAAGGCCTGTCCTTTTTGCTGAAGGGGTCTGTCTGCCTCGGGGTCCTTTCGCTGTCCATCTTTGCAGCGAGATCCATGAGCCTGGCTATTCTGTCATCCATCGGGGGGTGGGTGCTGAAGAGTTTCCTGAAGTAATTCTTATTGGAAATTGGGTTTGATATCCACAGGCTCTCATAACTTGTGTTGCTGTAATCACTGCTCGGTGCTTTTACACCACCCTCGATACTTTGAAGGGCCCTCGCAAGCGCACGCGGGTTGCCGGTGATCTTCGCCCCCGATTCATCGGCAAGGTATTCCCGATTTCTTGATATGCCGAGCTGCACAAGTATGGCTGCGATAGGGATGGTTACGCTGACGACAAGTGCGACGATGACCATATAGATGCTCCTCTGATTACCCGTGAAGGCCATCCAGAACGCCCATCTTCCAAGGAATGACAACACGGCCGCCATAGTCGATGCCACCGTCATTACTAGGATGTCCCTGTTCTTTATGTGGGAGATCTCGTGTGCTATCACGCCTTCCAGTTCATCATCTTTGAGAAGTCCGAGGATGCCTCTTGTGGCAACGACCGCCGCATTCTTCGGGTTCCTTCCCGTTGCGAACGCATTCGGCATAGCCAGTTCGGAAACTCCGACCTCCGGCATCGGGACCCCGGCTTTTTCTGATACTTTCCTAACTATAGCGTACAGCCTCGGCTCTTCCGCTTCGGACACGATGCGTACTTTGTTAGCTCTCAGCGCGCTTTTCTTGGAGAAGAAATACGCATATACGTTGAACACGACCGCCAATGATAACATTGCGATCATGCCGATCCACATCTGACCGAAAAACCATCCTACCAGCCATCCTACGGCAACAAGTATGATTGTCATCACGATGAACATAACTGCGGTCCTGACCTGCCAAATCATGGTATCACTCAGCTTGGTACTATTCCGAGCGTATTTGAATATATCTTTGAAAAGAACTGCTCAAAAAGCAAATGTTAATGTGAACAGTGTTTATATTGCTAAATGGGATGATAAATTAGTTTTATAATGACATAAAGGTGATAAAGATGCAAGAAACAAACAGGATCGAATTCGAGAGAGAGCTGAACGAACGCTTTGTACGTACTGTTGTTTCTTTCCTGAATTACACAGGAGGCGGTGAGATCATCGTCGGCATCGATGATAACGGCGCAGCAATCGGGGTGGATGACCCAGACACCGTACAGCGAAAAGCGGTCGACCTCATACGCAACAATATCCGCCCGCAGACCCTCGGTCTTTTCGACGTTGTTGCGGATAAAATAGATGACAACGATATTGTTCGCGTGATAGTCTCATGCGGACAGCAGCGCCCTTACTACATCAGAAAGAAGGGGGAATGGATAATCGACATAAAACCGGCATTGCTTTCGGAACGACCGACAAAGAGACGGCGCAAGGAACCTTGATGGTTTAGGCGACTGCCGATGCGATCTGTTGACGGTGTTGCGCCAACACAGATGCGCTCAATACCGTCTGGGGCAGTTTCCGTTCGTTACTTCGAGTCGTAGTTTGCCGGCATCGGGCAGTAGCTGTAAACAGAGATCTGTTGCGCCGGATCCCGCTTTCAAAGATCGACGCTTATGCTTGAACCGACGTAGAAATTATTAACTCCTTTGATACCGAGGACGGCTCTCATGTACATGATCCCGTTGACGCCGGTGCAGTGATTGATATAAAGGGAATTACAATTCTTCTCGGAGAACAGGTTTGCGACCGCTTCCGCTTTGGTCTTTTCTTTTTTGCCCATGTGCAGTCCGCCGACGTATCCGTGCGGGTACGCCCCGAATTTGCTTTTCACGGCCTCCATAACTTTGTCAGCACCTGCATGGGAACACGAGGAGATCACGATCGGCCCCTTCCTCGATCTTATCACAATGAACGATTCCGTCTCTTCTTTGCCGATGTCCATCGGAGCGGAGACGAATACTTTGTCGGCTATTTCTTTCCAATCGTTGATCTCGACGATGTCCGCCTTATCTGCGATGTCCTCTCCGATCTGTATCCCGCCGCCGGTACCGAACATGGTCTTTGTGCCCATTGCAAATCTCGGAGCATATATGAGCAACGGCGTCTCCCTTTCCCGGAGCAGGGTGTCCAGCCCTCCCGCATGGCCTTTGTGCCCATGGGAGATCACAACCGTGTTTATCATCTCTGGCTCTATGTCAAGGAACGAAAGATTGTGCATAAGGTACCTTCCCCTTCTGCCTGTATCAAAAAGTATCTTATTGCTGCCTATCTCTATCAGCACCGAAAATCCTTCCGCTCCGATGAGCGGGGTGCCTTCTACCGCACCTTCGTCGTAGACGCTGGTTATCTTTGCCTCCATGTCCTTCGCCTCCGTATTCCTCTTTTCATTGAATAATGTTTCAACGGCGATAGTATCTATTCGGAATGTCCGAACATATCCTGTTCACATCTTCTTCCGTGAGCTTACCGTTCGCAAGGAACATCTTTATTTTCGTCGGGACGGTCGTTAT
>Ga0209629_10000067_pt1 | contig 44677 bp, 42 predicted proteins | sample TergutCu122P5_FD_187286 | JGI IMG/M metagenome (GOLD analysis project Ga0209629, IMG submission 187286) | Cubitermes ugandensis P5 segment gut microbial communities from Kakamega Forest, Kenya - Cu122 P5 (SPAdes) (version 2) | ecosystem: Host-associated > Arthropoda: Insects > Digestive system...
CTCTTAAATTCTTCGCCGGGTTCGCGGGTATTCTCGCTGCCAGACCCAGTGTTTGGGTGAGGCCCAAGTGATAGACCGCTGGCACTTTCCATGCCTGGAACGGTGAGAGCAGATAAATGGCCGACACCTTTGAGCGTGGTTTCTGCGGCACGCCAAAGGGGGTTTGGTTTTTCATCGCCCTTTTGTTGGGCGGGGGTGCTCTTATCTTCTTTGTCGTCTTGTTGCTTGGTATTGGCAGCCGCTTTTTTGGCGGTTGTTGTTCCCCCTTCGCTAGACCCATTGCCTGCGCGTGCTGCGGTGCTATTACTTCCACCGCCGCCGATCCGTGATGCGCCAACGGTTGGGCTGTTGCTCGCGCCACCAGTGGATGCGCCACTACCACTCGCCGAGCTAGTAGATAGTGCGTTCGCAAGGCCAGGACTACCGCCGGCTGCTGAACTGCCGCCTGCTGAACTGGCTGCGGCGCCTCCCCCTGCGGCGGCGGCAGATATGCCGGCAGTAACAGCCGCTGCCGTCGCTGCTGCCGCTACCGCAGCCATACTCCCGACTGTGTGGCCGCCTGACAAGGATGAACCTGTAATCAACCCTTGTATTAAGTCAGGGATTGTTTTTGCGAGATAGGCGCATAACAATGCCAAGCCGACCATCGTCCATACGGACGGGCCATCAAACGAATGTCCAGAATTTTGAAATGCTACGACCCAATCGTTAGCCGATTTCAAGATGATGGCGACAATTAAGGAAAGCACAAATAGTTTGGCTCCGACGGCGACGGCATAACGGAACATCGCCATCGCATAGTCGCGTGTCCATTGACTGCCAGCGAAGCCAAGGAAGATGACTGATCCGTAAACTACTATGTACGACTCTACCAGCGTTACAAACATGAACGCTGCTATAAACACAAAACAGATCAGCATGACGAGCGCGGCGAGCGCAAGCAGGAAAGCGGTCAGAGGATTCCACGTTTCCACGTTGCCAATAGCTATAGCTAAATCCACCCCTTTCCCAAACACTGTTCCTGGGTCCAGCGCCTTATCATATGGCGTGGTAAAGCTACCTGCTTCCGCACCAGCTTGGCGAAAACTGTTGATTACCGCTTGGGCCACATCAACCGAGGTGGTTGCTCCAGTTTTTCCTGGAGTCAAAAGCCACGCAAAAAAACCAATCACAAGAACAAAACGAATCAACTCGCCGGTGATTTCGCTGAAATCGGCTCCTTTGATGGCGAGTGGGAAAAATGTCCAGATGAACGAAATAACTGCCAGCATCCAAAAGAGCTTGATCGCATGAGGTTGTAGCTTGCCGGCCCACTCTTTGGCGTTATTTTGCACAAGAGTGAGCAAGTCGGTTGTGCTTGCGTCGGGTTTCGTTAGATCGGTCGCGGCGTGGGCCGTAGTGGCAATCAACGCCAGACCGACTAACACTACCAACAGGATAAAAATTGATGTGATGGCAGAGCGTTTCATCAAAACCCCTTTGATCCTTCGTGGTTCGGTTGAACAGGTTTCTTGAAAGGATCGTTTGCTGCGGCGGCATTTACACAGTTGGGTGTGTTGCGTAGCCGACCAGGGTCATCTTTGCATTTGGCGAGTTGTGCTTTCAACTCGTCTGGATGCTCTCTATACCATGCTGCCGTATGCGTTGTTTCTGAATCACAGGCAGCCAACAGCATGGCGATTCCAAAAGCAGCCAAGATTTTTTTGGCAATCATCTTTTAGAAACCTTTTGAGCCGTCGTGTTTTACTGTGCCGCTCTTGAATTTCTTATCAAAAGCATCGCTTACAGTCTGCCGCTCGATGGCCTGCGCGTAATACTGACCCTTCATTTGGATGTCGGCGTTGTACAGTTGCCGCAGTTTTTGAATTTGCTGCACCTGTTGAGCCGCAATTTCGTTCCCGACCTGGGCGGCTTCCATGCGCCCTGTTGCACCTTTTGACTTGTCGATGAGCTTTTTCAGGAGCTTATCTTCATCGTCCATCGCGCCAACTTGATCGCCGCCGTGCTGCATGGCTGTACGAATGGAATCTTGGCTCTCGTTGTTCCAGCGTTCATACTGATCGCGCGCATAGCCCGGATTCTGGCCTACGCTCTCAAGGTATTTATCGTAGTCTTTGTATTCCGCACGAAACTTCGAGTCGAAATCGGCAATGTTCCCGGCGAGCGCCCTGCTCTTGTTGTACAGCGCCTGTAGCTCTTGGAGCTTTCCAGTCAGTTGAATGAACGCACTGTCCGGCATTTTCGCGCTGTTCTGGTACATATCGTTAAGCTGCGAAATTTCGGTGCTCAACTGTTCCAGGCGGATAATGGTATCTATTAGCTGCTGCACGATGGTCGAGCAGTTGCTACAGAAAAACGCTTGCGCGGGTTTGGGGAAACTCAAGGTGCCCACGCCGACCAGCGCGGTCGAGCCGAGCGCCATTGCAATAGCGAGCGGGAGGCTTGCTTTGCGAACTTTATTGAAGGTACTGAGCATAATTGACTCCTTGCTTACTCAACCAAGATAGAGGCCAGTCGGCCCCTTGCGTTTTTTGCAGGTGCTGAATCTCCGCGAGAGATTCCTTGTCGGACACCGCTACAAAACTTAGGGCCAGTGGCCCTAAGCCCAACTCGAAAATTCGCCGACCCATCGGCGATTTGTAGTAATACTGGCGCTTGTACTGCCCTGTTTTGAGCAGCGCGATTTCTCGATCATTGAGGCCAAATGTGCGGTACAGATCGCCAGGCCCAGGGTTATCTTTGGTGCCCACCAGATCGGCTTCCTTGTTGGGAAGCAGGATTTTTGTGGGGCACTGCTCTAGCAGCACGTCGAGCAAGCCCGACCGCACGGCGTCTGAAAGGCTTTGCGTGGCCATCAGCACGAGGCAGTTTTTCTTGCGTAGTTCTTTCAACCATTCGCGCAGCTTTTCACGAAAAACGGGATGCCCCAACATCACCCAAGCTTCATCCAGTGAGAGGATTGCGGGCTGGCCGTGCAACGACTTCTCGAAGCGCCGGAACAGGCAAAGCAGTACCGGGATAGCGTTTTTGTCGCCAAGCTTCATCAATTCGTCGATTTCATACACGACGAACGTTGCGTCTTTCATGGTGTCCGATGTGCCGTCCAGCAAATGGCCCATCGAGCCATTCAGCGTGTAGTGGCCGAGCGCGGCGCGTACTTCCTCATCCTGTACGTTGGTCACAAAGTCAGTGAGGGAGCGGTTCTCGCGCGGCGCGTCGCGCAGCAGCATCATCGCGCGGTGGATCAAGGCTTTTTCACGCGGAGATGGTGGCCGTTGCGCCTGCAACTCAAAGCACGTCGCCACCCATTCCTCGGCCCACAGAACGCCGGATTCGCTGTCAATGTCGGCCAGCGGCGCGATGGTAACGGGGCTGTCGTCGGCACCAATGTCGTAGTGCAGGCCGCGCGTGGCGGAACACAGCGTGTAGAGCGAGCGGCCCTTGTCGAAGGCCGTGATCGTCATGGGCACCGTGGTGCCGTCAGACCGCGCGCGGCTGCGGTAGCGCCTGGCTTGGGCCAGTATGGTGGCTAGCAGTGTGGATTTGCCGGCACCCGTGGGGCCGAATACCAGCGTATGCCCAACGTCACCTACGTGCAGGTTTAGCCGGAACGGTGTCGCGCCGGTCGTCACGCACTGCATGAGGGGCGGCGATGGTTGCGGGTACAGGTTGCACGGGCATTCGCGCTCGCCCGGCCAGACGCTGGTGGTCGGCAACAAATCGGCCAGGTTCAACGTGTGGATCAGGGGCCGGCGGACGTTGGGGTACGTGTGGCCTGGGAGTGTGCCGAGCCATGCCTCCAGCGCGTTCGTGGTTTCGATGCGCGCCGAAAAACCTTTGCGCTCGACCTCACGCTTGACGTAGCGCGCCTGTTCTTCCAAGAACGTGCGGTTTTCGTGCATCAACACCACGCAAGGCGTGTAGTAGCCGTAGGCGACCAGGCCGGACTTTGCTTCGGCCATCGCATCTTCGGATTCGCGCGCCATCGCCAGGGCGTCGGTGTTCACCACACCCTTCTGGCTTTTAATGACTTGCGACCAGAACCCCCTGACCTTTTGCTGCCACTTCAAGCGATAGCGGTTGAGCGCGGCGACTGCTTCATGTTGCTCCATGAAGATGAACCGTGTTGACCAGCGGTAGGCCAGCGGCAGACCATCGAGCATGTCCAGCAGGCCCGGAATCGTGAAGCCGGGGAATCCCTCGATGGCAACGCACGAAATGAACTTGCTGCCGAGCTTGGGCGTGTCGCCCGGCCAGAGTTCTTCCATGCCGAGCCACGAATCCAGATACATCGGGCAGTCTGGGATGCGCAGGGCAAGCGATTCACCCGTCAAGCAGAACCGCAAGTAGTTCACCAGTTCGTCAGAATCGTATTCCTCGCCGTCAGGAGCCGTGACGCGCAGCGTCCCCATGCGGCGCATGTGCAGCAGGCCCGACAAACCATCTTCAAGGTCGAGCACTGCTTTTTTGAAGGCTGCAAGCTGGCGGGTGCCAGGCTCTGACGTGTCGCGGCCATCGTCGTTGTAAACCATTTCGGCGATTTTTGAATCGCGCCGCGACGGAGGCAGGAACTGAACGACCATTGCGTATTCAGTCTCGAAGTGCGCGGAATCCTGGTCGAACTTCGCCCGCCTTTCGGCGTCGATCATCGCCGTGATTGGCTCCGGGAAGAACGACATTTCGGGCGGCGGATAGCCCGGTGAGTTCATGCGGGCGGCATCTGTCCAGACAGACCAGCCGGCACCAAAGCGGGAGAGGTACGCATTGACCCGCGCCGTGATGTAGTTTCGTTCGGCTCCGGTGGAGACCGCCGCATCTTCGCCACGGAAAAGGAAGCCGGCCATCAGCGAGCCATCCTTACCCTGCACCACGCCCTCATCAATCAACGCGGCATAGTTGAGCAGATCGGGTAGGCCCGCGACCTTGGATCGGAATGCTTTCAAGGCAATCATGGCGGCGGCAATCAGTAGATGCGGGGTGATTTGGCGACGCGCCACGGGCGCGAAAACGGCGCGTAGTAGTCCCGGTATTTGAGTTGGCGGATGTACACCTTCGACATGATCGGATCGGCCTTTGCCATTTGGCGCAGGCCGTAGATGGACACAAACCAGACGCATATGCCGGCGATGGTGGCGACCCAGTTCAGGGAGGCGACGATGACGCCGCCCGCCACCAGCATCGAGAACAACACCAATTCGCGTTCGCCGCCCATGACCTGCTGCGGGCGATGAAGCGCGCGGCGGATCATGGTTTGCCGCAGCGTGGGGTCGGTGTACGCCCCTGCCGTGGTGCTTACGTCGCTCACGGACGCGCTCCAATGGCAGCGTGCGCGGCGGCAGGGTCAATCTGCAAGCCACCAGCGGGTACGGTCGCGCCAGAGAACAATGCGCCGGTCAGCAGCGTGTTGGCGAACACGATGATGCAGACCACCAGCACCACATAAATGATTCGGCGCGAGAACTCGGAAATCTCACCGCCCCAAATCAGGGTCGCGCCCGTGGCGATGATGCCGAGCAACGCGATCACAAACGCTACCGGGCCGCTAATTGACTTCTTGATGGTGTCGAGGGCAGATTCCCACGGCAGGCCGGGGCCACCCGTCGAACTGGTGGCATCGGCGGCATGGGCTGGCGCGGCGATTAACACCAAAAGAATGAAGGCCAGAAATAGCCAAGGGAGTGGGTTGCGAAGGAAGCGCGAAGTCTCAATGGGCATGATTTACCTCAGTAGGGTTGTTGATCGGATGGGTGACATACTTGTGGCCGTCATGGTCAACGACCTGGACGACCTCTCTGACGCGCCGACCGCCGCCCGCCTTCTCGATCATCACGATGATGTTGACGGCTTCTGCGATCAGCGTTTTCATGGGCGCTTGCGTGGCTTCGGCAACCAGTTGTTCCATACGGATCAAGCCAGCAGGCGCGGAATTGGCGTGAACAGTGGCGACCCCGCCGGGGTGTCCTGTGTTCCATGCTTTGAGGAGGGCGAGCGCCGCGCCGTCGCGCACCTCGCCGACGATGATGCGATCCGGGCGGAGGCGCATCGTGGCTTTGAGCAGCCGCGTCATATCGACGTATTCGACCGAGCGCATCGTGACGGCGTTTTTGGCCGTGCATTGCAATTCGCCCGTGTCCTCAATGATCGCCAGCCGATCTTGCGGCGAGACATCGACCATGTGGCGGATGATGGCGTTGGTGAGCGTGGTCTTGCCGCTGCCTGTGCCGCCGACCACAAGGATGTTTTGCCGATGCTGCACAGCCGCGCCGATGACTGCGGCCTGCCCTTCCGACATGATTTTTTGTTCAACGTAGTTTTGCAGCGTAAAGACCGTGATGGCCTTCTTGCGGATCGTGAACGTCGGGCCGGAGACGATGGGTGGAATCAGCGCCTCGAAGCGTGAGCCGTCGAGCGGCAATTCACACTCCAGGATCGGGTTTTCGGCGGTGATCTTGGTGTTCAGCGTTGATGCGACGGTGGACATCAACGATTCGGATTGGGATGGCGACATGTGGCCAAACTGCCGCATGGGATGACCCAGGTGCTCAACCCATAGCGTATGGTCTGGGTTCAGCATGATTTCGATCACCGTGGGATCGCGCAGCAGCGCGCAAATCTCAGCCCCCAGCTCGCGCGTGAGCTTCTCTGTGATGCGCCGGAAGGATTCTTCCGCACGCGCCCTAGGCGCGCTGGCAGGGGGTTGTGTCTCGTCCACAAGGGTTCCCGTCATGGTGGTAGGTTGGCACCGCTCTATAGCATATGATGGCAGTAATATATACTATATCACAACCCCACAAGCCACAAGCAAGCCCCCCCTCTTTGGACAGCTTTTGTAGTGTTACTGGATGGAAGCCGTTGGAAGTTTACAACTTTTTCCCGTTGGGAACGAACAACTCCCAAAGGGGCTTGCCCACGGCGCGGGCAAGCAAGGCGGCATTGTCGATGGCGACCGTCACTTTGCCGTTTTCGACCCACGAGATGAACGATTGCGAGAGGCCGGTTTCTTTCATCACATTCGCTTGCGTCAGGCCGGCCGCGAGCCGGGCGCGGCGCAAGTTGCGGCTAAAGATCAACCGTTCCGGGCAGGCGGCGGCGGGCACAGGCTTGCCGCTACTGTCGATGCCTGACAGTGGTGGGCCTTTGTGTGATGGTTTCGTGGTCATGGCGTCATCGCTCTAACGCGAGACTGCAAGGGTGATCGTGATGTACTAAAGAATTGATAAGGAAGAACCATGACTAAAGTAGATGCCCGTATCCCTCTATTATCGGCCTTGGCCGAGATTGAGCGGAAAACAGCGGAAAAACAGCGCGAAGGAACAACCCTATGACCAGCACCAAAAAATGTAAGGCGCAGGAAATTGACTACCGGGCCGGGAACGTGCCTGGTTGGGTGCGTCGCGCGGTTGATGAGCAGATGGCCATCGAGACGGAAGATGCGCGCAGTGCTGGCACGTTGGGGTATATGACGCGCGCTCTGGTTCTGGCGACGATGCCGTACAAAGACCCAAAGACTGACGTGTTCACGCGGGTCAATGGTGATTTCAAGTTGCGTATCTTGGCCGGGTATGAGGGAGGCATTCCTTACGGTATTTATCCGCGCCTCCTGATGTCTTGGCTATCGACCGAGGCCGTGCTCAAGCAGTCGCCGCGCTTGGAACTTGGGGATTCGCTACGCATGTTCCTGCGTGAGGTGATGGAAATCCGCAGCACCAGCGGCGGCAGCCGTGGCGCGTCGTCGCGCGTGGCCGAGCAGATGAAGCGGCTGTTTGGTGCATTGGTCACGGCGCAGCTTTCCGGCGATGATAAAGGGCGTCCCGGCTTCGTCTTGCGAAACGTCCTGATCGCAGATGATTTGAATTTGACCGGCGAGGATGCCAAGGAGTTCGATCTTTCACTGAAACCGCCGCAGCAGGCCGGGGAATCCGAGGGCGGTGGATCGTCTTTGTTGTGGACGCCGCAGAAGCAGGAACATGCAGGACAGTGGCGCTCCAGCGTTGTGTTGAGCCGGCCATTTTTTAGGGAACTGATCGACCACCCTATTCCCATTGATTTGCGGGCCTATAAGGCGCTGCGCGGCTCGCCGCTTGCGATGGACATCTACTCATGGTTGACCTACCGGATGAGCTACACAAACAAGCCGACGAAGCCGATACTGTGGGAGTCGCTGATGATGCAGTTCGGCAGTAACTTCAACCTGGCCAACCCGAAGCAAGCGACGCGGGATTTCAAGAAAGGCTTTTTGGATGCGCTGAGGGCGGTTCGGATTGTGTACCCGAAAGCCCAACTCGACGTGAGGGATAACGGACTTGTGTTGCTGCCGTCGCCTCCGCACGTCAGGCCGCGCGCGGAGCGAAACGGACAGGGTGATTTGTTCAGGTAGGCGCGCTGATGAACTCCCGCCAGTTTGCGCGCTGAAGAACTCCCGCCGAGTGGCGCGCTGATGAACTCCCGGAACGGCCAACGCCGGCACCCCGCAAAGCATGTCAAGGCCAAGGCTAGGCCGGCGCACTGGCGCCGGGCGGGTTGCAGCGTGATAACCGAGGTCGAACACGCCCTGCTTATTCCCCACGGGGCGAGCGCGCGAACGCTCGCCCTTGGCAATGCCTGGGTGTTGCATTGGGCAGGCCACCCGACAAGGTGGCCTCGGTTTTTATGCGCTGCAACGCGCATCAAGACATTAGGCGATGGAACTCACATCTTCAAGGGCGTTGTACTGCCCTGCTCTATCGCGCACTGAACAACTCCCGCTGAACGGCGGCGCGCTGATGAACTCCCGCAATCTGTGGATAAACCTGTGCACAAGCTATGTATAAGTGAAAGTTATCCGCGCTGAACAACTCCCGCGCGAATTCCCCTTATATACCAACAAGTTAGGTCGCTTTTACCGAGTTGTCCGCGCTGAACAACTCCCGCGAGTGCGCTGAACAACTCCCGCGCCGATCTTAAAAAAATCGCGTAACTTGTTGTTTTTATTGAAAAAAATCCGATCCCGGCGGCGCCCCCCTGTATTTCTTCTCCTATATTATAAATTCCTGTAGTTACGCACCGCCTCTTGGGGGGCTACGCCCCCCGCCGGCTCGCTCCGGCCTACGGCCTACGCCCCGGCCGCTTCGCGTCCTTCCCGCCCGGCATCCCCCCAGGGGCTTCGCCCCTCGCGCTTCGCGCTCACCCCAATCGTGCCCCCCCAAAGGGGGGGAAACCGATCCCCCGGAAACCTACGGTTTCCCCCGCTACGCGGGCCCCCCTTCCCTCTAACTCTTTAAGCACCAAAAAGGAGAGGGTTCTAAGAACGCGCCAAGTAATGCAAAATAGCGCAATAACGTGCAATGTTATGCAACAAAACACAATACATTGCAAAACAATGCAACAAACCAGGCTGCCGCCTCTCTTTGGTGCCGTTTTTCCTATGCCGGCGCCGGCTGTTTGTTGCGCCCAACTGGCGATGTGACACTTGGTGGCGGCGGCGCGCACGCGCCGGGGGGCGTTTTAATTCTGTCGAAATCGACAGAATTAGGGGTGCGTTGAGTAATTGGTGAAAAGTTTGACCGCCCTGCCCTGTTCAGGTTGGAAATTCGGGAGCGAGGGTGGCAAGGTGGGCGGGCCGGGCGGCCCTCCCAGCCAACAAGTGCGGCCAGATCGTGCCGGGTGGGAGGTCATTTGTTTGTCTGCTCATCGCACGGCATCGGTGTCGATGCTGTGCGTTCGCGTTATTTGACCAAAACAACAACCATTGCGACAAGAGCAATGATTGCACATGCACCCGCAACGCCGGCGGCGATCATCGCCGCCATGCGCACGCCATGCGCTGTTTGCGAGCCGGCCAGAGCCTCACGGCTCGCGGCCTTGACTTCCGCGATGTCCATCTTGATTTGCGCGCCGGCGTCGGCAAGAGACGTTGCAACGGCCTGCCGTACTTGAACAGCCACATAGTCGGATGCGTCAGTAATGATCCGGCTCGCCGTTGCCTTGGCCAATTCGGTTTGCTGCTGGAGAGCGGCTGTAATGGCCAGCGAGTAGCCTTTGTTTTGCGCGGCCAATAGCTCAAGGTAGCGGTTAAGCACAATATCATTGAGCGTGACCGTCACCAAGATTGGATCATCCTTGCCAAGCAAGATGTTGTGTCGTAACGCAACTTCCTTGCGCAACTCATCGAAGTTGACCATGACGCATCCTTCCGTCAAAGAACATTGGCCAATTGATCGAAGATCGCTTTCTTCACTTGGGCGAGCCGCGATTTTGCCATCAAGCCAAAATCGGGAGAGGCGGCTATCTCATCGAAAGTCAATTTTTTATCCAACATCAACTGCACATCCTTGCCGAACGTGCTGCCAGTCTGTTGAATAATCCGAACCAAACCACCCACACGCTCAATGTTGTTTTGGTAAACGCGCATTTCCTCGAATGTCTTATCTTCGGCTTCAATGTCACCGAAAAATTCATTCAACCAAACAATAATGCGCGCCTGTTCAGGTAGATTTTCTACCAGTGCCGCAAATCCAGCCAGCGTATCACGGAGAGCCTGACCGCCAGTTATAACAGTGTGGATAACGACCTGCTTTCCGTGATTCCCAATCACGTTAATGGCGTCATTTTCGACAAGATACGCAGAAAGCGGAATAAAACTCGCCGCGCCATTATCAATGACGAAGTTAGTATCTTCGGCAATGATCTTTTCAATCAGCGTATCAAAATTACGCTCAATCAGCGAACCGCCTTTCATCAATTCCAGATGGATGGCATTGAACGCTTTATATCCTGCAAGCGTTGCATTCACCGGGTCGGTATCCACGACAACAACAGGCTTTCCCTGTTGCCGCAGGTATTGCGCAATATACGAGGATATAAGGCTTTTACCGACGCCTCCTTTACCTTGCAGCGTGAAATGAACGGCTTTTTTCAAAGCCGTGGCGGGCGCAGGCTGCGCTTTTTTGGTCGATGCTTCCATTGTGAGGCTCCTTTTAGATGAGGTCTTTCCGGGTATTTCCACTTGTCGCGGAATGCGTGAATCCGGGCTTTGGCGGCCTGGTTGGTTTTGTGGCTGGCTGCGCGGATTCTTCTTTGGTGCCGATTGCGCCTTGGGCGCCGCTGGCGGTGGTTTGCGAGCTTTGCTCGATGACGGGGAGGGCAGGGGTGTTTGCTTCGGCTTTTTCATGTTGCTGCTTATGGGTGATGTAGCGGGCCACATAGCGTGTGAACTGGCTGTAGCTGATGCCCAGCCGCCCCTCGTGCTGTTGATAGATGGTGAACAGGGCGTGCCCCGCCTCGACCATCGCGCGGATGTCGTCGGCGCGCGCCAGGAATGCAACCCGGCCCGCGCTTTTCGGCTTTTTCTTTGGTGCCTTCATCAGATCGTCCTTGAAGATGCAATGTTGCGCTAGGTAGCGCAACATTGCACACCAAGTATAACCGAACTTGCAAAGCAACGCAAGGACGCGCAAGGATGCGCAATTTTGCAGAAAACATGACGCTCCAGTGGCGAGAGAAGGAAACTTCGCGTAGAATTGCATTCATGTGCGCAGAGAAGGACGGCAAGATGTGTGTTGTACCGGTACGGGCTTCGCCCAAACCAGTCCACCACCAGCCCTTACTCGCCTACGGCTCGACGGCATCTTGTTCTGCGAAGCTCACAATCGCTACCGCGATCAACACCGAAAGGAAGGCTGCCACGCATGGCGGATGACACCAAACCACGTCGGGGTACGCGGCCACGCGGCCAGCGGATTGAGGTCTGGCTTACGCCGGAAGAACTTGCCGAGATTGCCGACCGCGCGGCGCAATCTGGCTTGTCGCGTTCGGCCTATCTGCGGGCGGCGGGCCTGAATCACCCAATCCGCTCGGTGTACGACCTGAAAGCGGTTGCCGAGCTAGGCAAGGTAAACGGGGACTTGGGCCGCGTGGCTGGCCTGCTCAAACTCTGGCTGGCCGAGAAGCGCGGCCAGGGTGCGCATCCTATTGACGTTGAAATGATGATGGCGGAGTTCCGAGCTTTGCAGACACGCTTGCTGGATATTATGGTGAAGGCGGTCAAAAAATGATCGCCAAGCGGGTGCCGCGAAATAAGGGCACGTCCAGCCCTGCCCGACTGGTGCGCTATATGGTGGCGGCACAAGGATGCCTCGACCCGCGCAGTTGGGCGCGCACTGCCGATTACATCCTGGCGACAAAATCCGAAACGGCGCAAGGCGAACGTGTTGCCGGGTTTCGAGTTACGAACTGCGGCACCGACGACCCTGCACAGGCCGCAGTAATTATTGAAGCTACGCAAGCTGCAAATACTCGATCCAAGGCTGACAAAACCTACCACATGGTTTTTAGCTTTCCGCCTGGTGAGACGCCACCCATCGACGTTTTACACGCCATCGAGGACGAGCTTTGCGCGGTTATCGGATATACCGACCACCAGCGCATTAGCGCGGTGCATGTTGATACCGATCACTTGCATGTGCATGTGGCAATTAACAAGGTTCATCCAACTGGCTTGCAAAATATCGAGCCATTTTTTGACAAGCAGCGACTTATGGAGGCGTGCGAGCGGCTAGAAATCGCTCACGGCCTGCAACGTACCAACCACGGATTAACTGAAAGGAAAGTATATGACCGACCAGAACGAATCACCCTTGGAGCCGAGCAACAGCACGGAAGCCGGTTTAGAGAGTACCTACGCCAGTCCTACTCTCTCTCGCTTGCCGAGCGACCGGAGGCAGAAAATTACAACGATCTGCGCCACTTGTCCGGCAGCGGTATGGCACACCATGCCCGACGATATACGGAACTACTGCCGGGTGATGCACGTCATCGTATGGGACAGGAAGGACAAGCTGAAGCTGACAGCGTGCGATGGGCGGGACATGGCGCTGGCCGAGTTGGAAGCGAAGATGGAGAAGGGCGCTTAGGCGGCGCAGCCGGCGACATGGAGGCCCACGCGGGCGTGGATAGCCTCACCGGGTACGTGGCGCGGGAAGTTGCGCCGGCAATGCGCCAGGCCGCAAGCTGGAAGCAGCTACATGCGGCGCTGGCCGAGCATGGATTGCAAATCACCCCGCGCGGTGCCGGCCTGGTGATCGGCGACGCCGGCTTGGGTTTGTGGTGCAAGGCCAGCGACTGCGGGCGCGACCTTTCCATGAAAACACTGACTGCGCGGCTCGGAGAGTACGAGCCGGACGGCAGTAGAACCATGGCGGAGCGCAGCTACACGCCGCGCCCGCGGCAACCGCACCCATCGAGCGCGGGCCTGTTCGCCGAATACCAGCGCCAGCGTCAGGATGCCCTTGAAAAGCGACGCAAGGGCATGGCTGCCATCGCCGCCGACCGCAAGGCGCAGACCGAGCAGGTGCGCCGGTGGGCCGCGACCGAGCGCATGACGCTCAAGGTTGCGGCGCGAGGCCCGATAGGGCGCGGGCTGCGCGCTGCCGCCAAAAACCGGGCAACGGCGGCGTACAAGGCCAACGCCGCCCGTGCGAACGAGCGGCGCAAGGCGTTGATGGCATCGACCACGCTACCCAACTGGAATGAATGGCTCATGCAGCGCGCCGAAGGCGGCGACGTTGACGCGCTGGCCGTGTTGCGCGCCCGCGCCGAGCGCGAGCAAAAGCTGCGCGGCGACCTGCTGACCGCCGAGCGCGCCGATCAAGCCAGGGCCGCAATCCTGAAAGATTTGAAGCCGCGTGCCCGCAAAGATGGCACGCTGGCTTATTGGACGGCAGACGGCGGACTGGTGCTGGATCGCAGCACGCACGTACAAGCACAGCGCGCCACGGCGGGCGCGGCCTTTGTCGCCTTGACGCTGGCCGCTGAACGCTTCGAGGGGCAGACGCTCGACGTGCGCGGAACCGACCAGTTCCGCCATGACGTGGCGCAACTCGCGGGTTTGCACCGGGTGAACGTGGTTTTTGCCGACCCCATCATGGAGGCCGTTAAACGGGCCGCTACGCCGCCAACGCAGACGCCGCAGCCAACACCCCGCCCACAGGAAAAACCGCGTCAGGAGGTCAAGGAAGGGCCGGGCGAGGCCGTTAGCGCGGCGGTGCTGGCATGGGTCGAAAAACGCAACGCCGCCCGTGGTGATTTATTAAATATACACTATAATAGAATTTGGACTGACGCTGACGCGGGGGTGGCTACCTACCAAGGCCGGCGCAGGATGAGCGATGGAAGCGAGGTGCTCTTGCTCCAGCGCGGCGATGAAATGCTGGTCAAGCCTTCCGGGCCGCGCGTGGTGGCCAAGGCTTCTGGCTGGCGGGTTGGCCAGCTCGTCGAATTGGACAAGCGAGGCCGCTTTATCGACACCAAAGGGCAACGTGGTGAAAGACAACAGTGACCGTGACCGCAATTCAGCGATAGCCCGCACCCGCATCTTGGGTGGCATTCTGACGGCTATTGCTATCGTGGCCGTTAACAGCATCTGTACGCAGTTCATCGCCGCGAAGTTGAGCTATCACCCAAGTTTGGGCCGGCCCATGCTTGGTGTGATCTACCAGCCGTTTGCCTGGTGGAGTTGGGTGTTCAACTTCTACCGCTACGACGAGCATTCGTTCAACTACGCTTTCATCATCTTCGCGGTGGGCGTGCTTGTGGTGCTGGTGACCTACGTGCTCTATGTCGGCTTCAAGACGCGCAGCACGCGCCCGCACGAGGGCACGCACGGCACGGCGCATTTCGCCAGCTTCGAGGAAGTGAAGGAAAGCGGCTTGCTGCCTGCCAACGGCAAGGCAGGGCAGGGCGTTTACTGTGGCGGTTACAACGATCTCAAGACGAATCGTTTGTACTACCTGCGCCATGATGGGCCGGAACATGTTTGCGCGCTGGCGCCCACGCGATCAGGCAAGGGTGTCGGCCTGGTCGTTCCCACGCTGTTGAGTTGGCCGCATTCTGTTTTCATCCTCGACCGCAAGGGCGAAAATTACGCGATGACCGCAGGGTGGCGGCGCGAGAAAGCCGGCAAAGCCGGCAATGTGGTGTTGCGCTTCGACCCGGCAGAGCCGAGTGTCGGCTGTTCGTGGAACGCGCTGGCAGAAATCAGGTTCGAGACGCGCTATCAGGTGAGCGACACGCAAAACATTGCGCTCATGGTTGTGGACGATGACGGCAAGGGACTGGCCGGCGATCATTTCCGCAGCGCGGCCTATGAATTGTTGGTGGGTTTGATTCTGCATGCGCTCTATAAAGCCAAAAAAGTGGGCCGCTTGCCCGGCCTGTACGACTGCGCACACATGCTCACGGGTGTCGGCGACTTCGCCGCGCCCGACACTGAAAATGATCTGGCTGCCGACCCCGAAGGCGACCCGCGCGCCTTGTCGGGGCTGTTCACGGAAATGACCGAGGTGCAACTCGGAACGGATGAGGCGGCACGGGAAGCCAAGCTCGTGATTAGCGGTGTGGGCCGGCGCATGGCACAGACGCCGGCGCGCGAGCTTGGCAGCATCATCAGCACGGCCAACAACGCGCTGTCGTTGTACCGCGATCCCATCGTGGGCGAGAACACGCGGCGCGTGGATTTCAAAGTGGCCGACCTCATGGATCACGACAAGCCGGTGTCCCTCTATTTCGTGACCACGCCGCGTAACGCGGATCGGATGCGCCCGCTGGCGCGGCTGCTGCTCACCCAAATCGTTCTCAGCCTGGCCGACCGCATGGAATACGACGACACAGGCCGCAGCAAAACCGTACACAAGCATCGTTTGCTGCTCATGCTCGATGAGTTCCCGACACTCGGAAAACTGGAAGTTTTCGAGAGCGCGCTGGCGTACATCGCAGGCTACGGCATCAAGGCATACATCATCACGCAGGACGTGCAGCAACTCTACAAGGCGTACACGAATTACCAGAGCATCATCAGCAACTGTCACGTTCGTATCGCCTATGCGCCGAACATGGTGGAGACGGCGGAATGGATGAGCAAAATGACCGGCCAGACCACCATCATCAACGAGCAGGTGAGCACGTCAGGCAAACGCTTCGGAATGGTACTCGAACAGGTTTCGCGCAACTTCCAAGAAGTGCAGCGGCCCTTGATGACGCCCGACGAAATCATGCGGCTGCCGGGGCCGAAAAAAGACGCGAACGGCGACATCATCGAAGCTGGCGAAATGCTCATCTTTGTCGCCGGCCAGCCCGTGATCCGTGGCCGGCAAATTCTGTACTTCAAAGACCCGACCTTTGTTGAGCGTGCCAAGATTCCGCCGGCGCCGACGCAGTATGTGCGCGGGAACGGGCCGAGCGACTTTGCCAAGCTGCCCGCTGGCGGCGTCAACACCACAACAGCCGCTGCCGCAGTCGCGGCGGGCTTCACTGTCAAATGAACGCGCGCCGCATTGGATTCACCGCTTGGGTTCTGGCTGCTGGCATGGCTGCCGGCGCTGGCGTGGCGGGCGTGGCCGGGTATTGCATCAACACCACGGCGAGCGCGCCGGCGGGTGTGTGGCGCATCGTGCCGCTCGATGCACAGCACATTGAGCGCGGCGCGCTTGTGTCGGTGTGCCCGCCGATGCTAGGCATCGTTGCTGCGATGCGCGAGGGGGGATATTTGCATCCGGGTGATTGCCCGTCAGCCACCACGCCGCTGCTCAAGCCCGTGGTTGCCGTGGCCGGCGACACCGTGACCGTGCCGCTCGACGGCGGGCCGATGACCGTCAACGGCAAACCAATCGCGCACAGCGCGCCCATGCCGAACATCCCCGCTTGGACGGCGGGCACCTACACGGTGCGCCCAGGCGAAGTCTGGCTGTTATCGAGCTACAGCGCGGGCAGCTTTGACAGCCGCTATTTCGGGCCGGTCACGGTAGCGAATGTGCGCGGCCAGGCGTTACCGATCCTTATTCGCGGCGATGTTGCCGCCATGACTGGAGGAGCGCAGCCATGATCTTGAATGCCATCGTGACCGCCACCGCTTTGATGTTCGTGGTGGATGTGGGGAAGGCTGTTGCCGCGACGGTGACACCACCCACCAGCCAGATTGACGCCACGCTGCTGGCCACATGCGCGCCTACCGTTGATCCATCGACGATGCGGCGGGTAATCGCCGTGGAGAGCGGCGGCAACCCGCTGGCGATCAATATCAACGGGGGCAAGTTGCCGCGCGTGCCGCGCGATGCGGTCGAGGCCGCGCAGATTGCACAGACCTACATCAAAGCCGGTTATTCGGTCGATCTTGGTTTGATGCAGGTGAACAGCAGGAACCTTCCCGCATTGGGTTACACCGTGATGGAAATGTTCGACCCGTGCAACAACCTGAATGCCGGCGCGACCGTCCTCACGAACTTCTACAACGGTGCAAAAAATGCCGTCAACCCAAATTCCCAAATTGCGCTGGTGTCCGCACTATCGGCGTACAACACGGGAGACTACAGGCGCGGCATCGAGAACGGTTATGTCGCACGCTATTTCGGCGCGTCCCCGAAGCGTAGCCCTCCCATCGTGCTTACCAGAACGCCGCCCGGTGGCGGCGACCTGGCCAGGGTAGAGCCGGGCGCACCTAATCCGTTCACGGCATCGACCGTGGTTTACATACGAAAGGAGAACCCCACCATGAAGGAAACGACACAGCCTGTTGTCAGTCGCAGCGAGGCCGACGCCAACGCTCCGGGCGTGCAGGTCGAGCACACCGCAGACCAGGCCGACGCGAACGGTGCTTTCCGCGAGCGCGCCATCAGCGAGGCCGACGCTTGGGAATCGAACGCCGAGCTTGGGCGAAACGCAACCGGAATCGTGGTGAATGGCAAACCAATTGCAGCAGCCAGGGGCCGGCCATGAGCGCCCAAGACAAAACCGCCGAGGTTGAAGCGCCGTTTTTTCTCACGGAAGAAATCGAGGCCGAAATGAAAGCGCAAGGAACGGCGCCGGAGACTGAACTACCCAACCACGCCAGGACGGAAAGCATCCGGAATATGTTGGGGTGGCGGCCAGGCGAGACGCTGCAAGAAACCATTGCCCGCACGAAGGCGCGGGCAGGGAGCTAACGTGCCGATCACTACAGCCGAGGCACGAGCCATCACGACGGATTTTGTTCGTACTTATCCGGGCGCGCGACGTTTGGCCTACAAATTCCGCGAAAACATGGTTGGGCTTTACGGGGTACGGGCAAGCGAGGTTCCGGCAAATGCGAAGGGCGGCTACATCCCTATAGCGACGCTTTTTGGAGGGCGCAGATACCAAGGCCAGGTGCATGTGCCGCTGCAAAACGTCACCGATGCCGACGACCTCGTAACGACGCTACGGCATGAAGTGCTAGGGCACTTTGGCGCGAATACGTTCTCGCCACGCGAGAAACGCGCCTTGCTCGATGGTTTGATCGGCGCACGCGGCGAGCCAAGTCTCAAACCGCTATGGGAAGCCATCGACCGGCGCTACGCCGACGCCGCGCTCGACATGCGCGCCGAGGAAGTCTTTGCCCTTCATTTTGAAGGGATCGAACCAAGCCGGCATTTAGGCATCGACCGGGTGAAGGAGTATGGGCAACAGGCATTCTTGGAAACCTGCATTGACCGCACGCACACCATGCGGCTTTCCGACCTGGATGAAATCGCCCTGATGGTTGCTCAGGGCATGAGCGACGGCAGCAGGGCGCAGCAAACATTTCCGCAGCCCAACGCGCAATTCCGAAAGGATGAAACGATGGAGCCGAGACAAGAAACCATCTTCATTGCCGGTTCGATGAGCATTGACCGGCTTGATCCGCAGATCAAAGTCTTGATTGATGCTGCGGCAGCCCAAGGACACAAGTTCGTGGTGGGTGATGCGCCGGGCATTGATACCTTGGTTCAGCAACACCTGATCCCGCACAAAGACCGGGTGACGGTGTTTCACAGCGCCTATTTCCCCCGCAACAACGTAGGCGATTTCGCCACGCAATATGTTCCATCCATGTTCCCGGTTTGGACGCGCGCATTCCACGAAGTCAAAGACAAAGCCATGACTTCGGAGGCTACACGCGGGATCATGGTTTGGGACGGAAAGAGCCGAGGCACGGCGGCGAACATCGCGCGGCTGGCCAAGCAGGGGAAAGATTGCATGGTGCGCGGGCCTGACGGGCAGGAACTCAGCGCCGCCGCCGCCGAGCAAGAGCCGGAGCCTGTACAGGCGCAACAAGCAGATGTTGTGCAGACGCAGGCAGAACAAAACCTTTTCATAAAGGACTACGCAATGGAGCCAGACAAACCGTTTTATGAGGTGGTCGCCCAGAAGCTGGAAATGCAGCTTCAACTTGGAGAAGCGCCGTGGCAACGCGCGTGGCAACCGGGCGAACTGCAACTACCCTACAACCCCGCGAACGGCAACGAGTACCGAGGCATCAACACCCTTTGGTTGATGATGCAAGGCCGCGATGACCCGCGCTGGATGACGCGCAAGCAGGCCGAGGCCGCAGGCGCGCAGGTGCGCGACGGGGAAGAAGGCACGCGCGTGATGTATTGGAAATTCCACGACCACGGCGCGAAGCTGGAGCGGCCACGGGCGTTTTTCGCAGTCATGTACAACGCCGAACAAATCGACGGCCTGCCGGAGCAAGCGCCGAAGATCGCGCCCGATCCGCAGCGAAGCTTTGAGCGCGTCGAGGCCATCGTTGCCAATGCCGGGGTGTCGCTCGTGGAGGGCGACCGAGCGTACTACACGCCGGCGACCGATGTTCTCACAATGCCGCCGCGACAACAGTTTGAGAGCCTGAACAACTACTACGCCGGCGTATTGCAAGGGGTTATCCATGCAACGGGACACCCAGACCGGCTAAACCGTGACGGCGCGCACCCTCCCGGCAGCATGGGTGCTGCGCGCGAGGCAATGGTGGCGGCAATCGCCGGCATGACGCTTCAATCCAAGTTTGGGCTTGGCAATCCCGGAAACGATGGCACGGCCCATGCGTCGAATTGGATCATGCTGCTCGCAAAAAAACCGCGCGAGCTTTTGCGCATTGCCGCCGACGCCGAGAAAGCCCACGGCCATGTTATGTCCTACGAGCGCGAAGATCAAAAGGACATTGTTGCTGCCGCCGCGACCCGCCAGCAATTCGCCGAGGGCAAAATTGACGAGCGTGCATTCAGAGCCGCGATACGCGAGCAACTCAAATGCGACTTGCCTCCCGACTGGAACGGGCGGATTCAGTTGCACGGCAATGTGATGGATACCGAGACGTACCAGCGGGACGGGAAAACACATACCGACTCGATGGTTATTTCCGCGCTGCAAGCCGGGCGCGACCCGGAATTTTGGAGTCTCTACGCACAATGCGGCGACGGCACCCATGAACTTGTCGAGGATTTCAAAACCGAGAAAGAAGCGCAGCAGTTCGCGGAACGCCTGACGAGGGTTTATGCGTTGAGCGCGGATGCACCGCAGGCGGCGGCTGATCGCGCGCCGACGCTGCACGAACCGCCGGAGCCATCCACCATGAAAGCAGACCGCACCTATTTGGCTGTCCCCTACGATGAAAAAGACCAGGCGAAGGCGCTTGGCGCGAAGTGGGATAAGAGCGCGAAGGCGTGGTACGCGCCGGAAGGTGTGGATGTGGGAAAAGCGGGCTTGGCGCGCTGGCTGCCTGAACGTGTCCAGTCAGCGCAGCTTTCCCCAAAGGAATCCTTTGCGAAGGCGATCCGCGCGGCGGGCCTTGAACTCGAAGGCGAGCCGAAAATGGACGGCAAGATTTACCGCGTGCATGTCGATGGCGACAAGGGCGCGGAACGCAGTGGTTCTTACGCCGGGCACATGGAGGGGCGCATACCGGGCGGCTACATCCAAAATTTCCGGACGGGTGAGCGCGTCAACTGGAAATACGAGGGCAAGGTGGAATCCCTCTCGCCGGCCGAGCGTGCCCAACAAAATGCCGAAGCCATCGACCGCGCAGCGCGGCGCGAGGCCGAGACAGCGGCAAAGCACGAGGCGACCGCCAAGATTGCGCAAGCACTATGGGACGAGGCTCCGTTTGCAACCGCCAACAATCCCTATTGCATGGCAAAGGGCATTGCGGAGCCTGGCGAACGTGGCTTGCGGATTGTCCCGGCTGCCGTGTCGAAAGAGGCGCACGCCCTTGGAATTCGTGTCGCCAAAACGCCGCACGAAGCGCGCCTCATGCGCGAGGCGGAACCAAACGCCCGTGTATTCACGGCGGGCGACTTGTTGATTCCAGCGCGCGAGGGCGGCGACGGAAAACTATGGTCGTTGCAGGCCGTGAATCCCGATTTCAAAGGGTTCATGCGAGACGGGCGGAAAACCGGCCTATTCACGGTCGCCGGGGCCGTGCCAGCCGAATTTACTCTCGCGCTCCAGCGCAACCCAAACATGCCTTTGGTGCTGGCCGAAGGCTACGCCACGGCGGATGCCACGGCGCGGCTGTTGGGCCATCCGGTCGTCGTTGCATTTGACAGCGGCAACCTTGATGCGGTTGCACGCCAACTGCGCGCCCGTTATCCGGAGCGCACACTGCTTATAGCCGCCGACAACGACCACAACGCACCGTTGAAAGTCATGGCCAACGGAAAGCCGGGTGTGAATGTCGGATTGCAGAAGGCGCACGATGCCGCAGAAAAATATGGTGGCGCGGTGATGGCCCCGAAGTTTGCCAAGGGCGACAAGGGATCAGATTGGAACGACTACGCCGCGCAGCATGGGGACGATGCGGCACGCGCTGAACTGGCGCGGCAACTCGCGGTTGCAAAGACCGAGGCCGCCATGAACGCCGAGCGCATGGCGACGATTGCACGGGAGCGCGAGGCGCAGGCTCACGACAACCCGGCAACCAGCGCGGATGACGCGCAAGCGGCCAAAACACGCACGGCGGCGCACGATCTGATGGCGCAGGCGATCACGCAAGGCACGGAAGCACGGGCCGAGGCAACCGATGCGCTGGTTTCCAATGCGACCGGCAAGGCACGGCCCGTGGCATCGGTCATAACTGCCTTGGGCAATACCAAGGCGACGATGCTGGATAAGGTCAAGGAACAGCGGGAAGCCACGCAGAACGGCTACAACGGCATTAGCGACGATGCCGAGGATGCAGATCAGGCCCGCGCCACCAAACCGCAGCAAAAGACCCGCAGGCCGCGCGTGCGCGGCTACGACGCCGCGATGTGATGAGTCGATATGTCTGCTACAAAAATCCACGCGGCACTGGACACGACGCTACGGGGTGTCGGCCACCTGGCGGCGCTGGCCGTGCCGGGCGCCGAGGGCGCAGCCGGCGCGACGCTTGGGCCGCCACCAGCGCCGGGCGGATCGAGCTACCGCGCCGCGCAACATGAAAGCAGCGCCGCCGATGCGCTCGTGGCGAACGCCATCTTCGGGAACGACGCGGAACGCGCGCGGGCCAGGGATGCTCTGGCAGAGCAGGGCAGCGCGCAGGTGCCGGCGCAGCCGGCAGAAACACCGAAGCCGCAGCAGCAACCGAGGCGGCGTGGTATCGACCAGGGGCTTTGACAGCCCGTTTCATCCACTTTCATCAAAGGAGATTTCCATGAACACACTGTTTTTCACGGGCCGACTGGCCGCAGCGCCTGAACTGAACACCTACGGCGATACCAAGGTGACGCGCTTTCGGCTGATCCGCAACGAGTACGCCGGCAAGGATGACAAAGGGGAGCGCAAAGAGCGGGAAGTGGTTATCCCGTTTTCTGCGTTCGGCAAGCTTGCAGAAACCATCGCCAAAAATTCCCATGTCGGCGATCAACTGATCGTTGCTGCGACTTTGCGCAACAACAGATACACGGACAAAGATGGTGTAGAGCAGTACGGCTACAACTTTGAAGTTGTGTCGTTTGAATTTGGTGCACCTGGAGCCGAGAAGCGCAAGATGCTCGCCGAAAGAGGGGAGTAGCCATGCAAAGCAATGAACCCGTCATGCGATGGGTAACGCAACTCCCGGAGGTCAGCGCGGTTTTCCTCAGAGAGCGCAGCGCCGGGCTTGATCTGATGCGGGCGGCGGATGAGCTTGAACGCCAGGCATGGGCCAAGCGAGCCGAGGCCAACCGCGTTTTTGAGACGCTGGAGGTTCGCGTGCGCGAGCACTTCACGGATGCCGAAATCAAAACCGCCAAAGAGCGCAGCGGGCTTGACGAGGACGACTTGGTAGCGCGCCTGGTCACGGGCGACTTTGCGGCGCACGCCGAGGCCACCAGTGAGTTTTCGTCGGATTACTCCGCGAACAACTCTGCGCCGAGCAAAAAACGCAGCTTTGATTTAGGGGTTTGAACGATGCCTTCGGCTAAAGAAACGCAAGCTGCAATCGAGGCGCTGCCTGCCATGACCGCGAAGCGGGTTGATGGCGAATGGCGCATCACGATTGCGCAACACCACATTGCCAACCGCTATCCAGACAAAGGGTTTGAATGGTGGGCGGGAAAACACGAGGCGATGGCCTACTACACCGACGATGCCGAGGACGCACTGGAAACGGCAATGGCAATGTCCAAGAGTTGGGAAGAAGAAGCCGCCACCAGCAAAGAAACGCGCGCAACGATTGCTCTCACCAGCGAAGAACTGTCTGACCTTGCCGACGCGCTCGATAATTTCATCCAAGACAAGAACGACTATCTTGCCAACGAAGAAGGGCAGGCCGAAGCGGTTGCCCGGCTCGAAAAACTTCAAACCAGGGTTTTGGGCGCGCTCAACACGGGCGAGCAAACGGCAGACAAGCAAGCGCAGGCCATGATTGTCGAGGTCGGGAAAATCCGGCGTGCCGAGCATTCCGGCTACCCCGGCTTGTCCGATAAGGTCGAAAACACGGATGACTATCTTTGGCGTGTTGCACGAGCTAACCCAAGCGAGGCGGCGGCGGTCGCGGCACGATGGAAGTTAGAGCCGGAAAAGTACAGCGCGGTATCTGGCTTGTCCCCCGAACGTGTAGGGCAGCTAGGGGGGCAATTAGCGAAGGAGGCTGCCGGTGATGCTTTGGCTGCTGCGATTTTTGGAAGTAACGAGGAGCGCGCCGAAGCTAGAACTACGGTAGCCGCTGGCGTTACTTTTGGCGCGGGTGGCGCAAAAGCAAAAACAGCCACGCAAGTGAAGCCAGCGGCCAGAGGGCATGGGGCCGATCAAGGGCTTTGATTTTGTAAGGAAAACACATATGTCTATGCTTCCCATAAGGTTGTGGACAGTCTCTGAAGCCGAGAAGGGCAACACAACAACACTAAAAGCCAACAGCGCGCTCATCACTCAAAACGGCGATCTTGTTTTTGAGAGTGAGCCGGGGGTTATCAAGTGGGCCTATGCCAGCGGCCAGTGGCATAAGTGCAGTTTGCTTGAACCTTCCATTGAAGATCGGCTGGTGATCATTGAGGACACGGGCGAATTGCAATGCACGGCCAAAAACGCCGTCACGATGCGCTCGTGTTGAAACCGGGGACTCCAAATGGCAACCAGACGGCGGCGGGCAAACGATGATTCCAATCAGTTTTCGTTCGACTTTGCTTTTAACGAAACCATTGAAACAGCCGAGCGGCTGCAAGCCGAGATAGATGCCGATGAAGCCGGCGATGACCAGCGGTATAGGCTTTTGGGTGGCCCTACGCGACATCCTGAAGGCGGCATCCTGATCGACCGAGCACGAGATGCTGGCGGCGATCCCCAAGACCTTACAAACAACACGAAAGGAACCCAAGATGTTGACCGGACAACAGCAGCCGCTTTCAATCGCGGCGACGGTACTCAAACCAACGACGATGCAAGCCGTCCGGCGTTCGCCGTCGTTCCACCTGCAAGGCTGGAAGATTCTGGATCGGTGGGCATTCAACAGCCCGGAGAAACTGCGGGCGATGGAAGCCCAGGGCGAAGTGATCCTATTGGGCCGGTTGCTGGAGCAACAGATAGCCGAGCAGGAGATATTGACTTCGGACGCCGGTCTGAGCCAGCGCAGGAACGGGCTGGTGGAACACGAGATACTGGCGGCGAACGAAATCAACACGGAACTGTAATTGTTGCGTCGCCCGACGACTACCGGGTACCTGGCGCTGACCACATAGGCGATAAAAAATGGTGGGATGCCCTGCCGCTTGAGGCGCGGAAAGCTGTGCTTGCCGAGGCTGGCTATCCTCATTGGAACCCGGAGCATCGGTGGGAGCACATGAGCGAGCCGGATAAACTGCTCGCTGCTGGCGCTAGGCTCGCTCGTCGAGGCAAGGAAGTGCTCTCGCATGAACCGGCAGACGTGCGCGAGTATTACATCCCCTATGACGATTACTTAAAAGTAATCCGCCAGGAGCGGCCCGATTGGTCGCAAGAGCAGATCGAACAGGCATGGGCGAGGGTAACTGCGACCACCAGCCCGCACGCAGCATCCGACTACGCCATCACCAGCGCCGACCAGTTGGGGGAGGGTGGCGCGAAGGCCAAATTTCGAGACAATATCGCCGCGCTTAGGCTGCTTGGCGAACTCCGCGAGCAGGGCAGGGCGGCGACGCCGACAGAACAGGCCACGCTTGTCCGCTATGTTGGATGGGGCGGGCTGCCGCAGGCTTTTGACCACCGCAATGACAACTGGCGGGCCGAATATCAAGAACTGGCGGCGTTGCTGCCCAAGGATGAATACGAGCGTGCCCGGCGCTCCACACAGGATGCGCACTACACCTCTCAGACCGTTGTGGAGGGCATTTACAAAGGGCTGGAGCGGCTTGGATTCGGCGGCGGGCACGTACTTGAACCATCCGCAGGTATCGGCAATTTCATGGGCCTCATGCCGGCGCAGATGCGCGGCGCGAGCCAGTTCACGGCCATCGAGCTAGACCCGCTGACCGCTGAGATTGCGCGGCACCTTTACCCAACAGCGACCGTCATCAATCGTGGCTTGCAGGATACGGTCATTCCGACCGGCCATTTTGATGCGTGCGTTGGCAACCCGCCTTTTGGTGCGCAATCCCTCTACGACCCGCAGCATCGAGAGCTAGGAAAGTTTTCGATTCACAATTACTTCCTGGCAAAGTCACTCGACAAGCTGCGCGAAGGCGGCGTGATGGGCGTTGTCGTCAGCCGCTATTTCATGGACGCGGCCAACGCGGAAGCCCGCGAACACATTGCCGACCGCGCCCACTTCCTGGGTGCGATCCGGCTGCCCAACAATGCGTTTTCGCGCAACGCGCTCACCGATGTCACGACCGACATTGTGTTCTTCCAGAAGGCCGCTGCCGGCGAGACGCCCGACCGGGCATGGGTGGAGACCGGCGAGATTGCCGACCGCGACACGGGCGAGCCGATCAAGATCAACCGCTATTTCATCGACCACCCGGAGCAAATGGCCGGGCGCATGGCGATCAGCAGCAGGATGCACGAGGGCGCGGCTGACTTGCTGCCTGATCCTGGCGCAGACCTGGCCGACGCCATCGCGCAGCGCCTGGCGGCGCTCCCGCAGGGCGTTTACCGTGCCGCAGAGCGCGAAGCCGAGGAGCCGGGCGAGGCAAAGCCGGAAATCGAGATACCGGAAACCGCCAAGGTTGGCTCGTTTTTCCGTGCGCCCGGCGAGCGGATCGCGCAACGGTTGCCTGACGTGCTCGCCAAGCGAGATTACAAGTTCGTAGAGCCGAAAACCGAGCGCGCCGGCGAACGCATCAAAGGCATGATCTACCTGCGCGACACACTGCGCGACCTGATGCAAATGGAGCGGCTCGAATCCGCGACCGACGATGATTTGAAACGGCGGCGCGACCTGTTGAACCAGGTCTATGACCGCTTTGTAAGCCGGCATGGGCACGTCAGCAGCCAGGCGAACCGCTTGGTTATGCAGGACGACCCGGAATATCCATTGCTGGCTGCGCTGGAGAGCAACTACGACAAGGGCATTTCGCCGGAGACGGCCCGAAAGCACGGCGTGGAGCCGCGCGCGCCAAGCGCGAACAAGGCCGCGATTTTCTCCCGCCGCGTCATCGCGCCGCGCAAGGAAATCACGCACGTCGAAAGTGCCAAAGATGCCCTCGTGGTGTCGATGAACGAAACGGGCGGGGTCGATGTTGAACGCATGGTGCGCCTGACAGGGAAGCCCGAAGGCGATCTAATCCGCGACCTTAAAGGGCTGGTGTACCTGAACCCGGAAGGCGATCATTGGGAAACGGCAGACCAGTATCTGACCGGCAACGTCAAAGCCAAGTTGACCGCCGCAGAGCAGGCAGCCGCCAAGAATCCCCGCTACGTCGAGAACGTCGATGCGTTGCGCGCCGTGCAGCCTGCCGACATCGAGCCGGTTGATATTGCGATTCAGCTTGGATCAACCTGGGTGCCCGACCATGTGGTGAGTCAGTTTGTCGGGCACTTGCTTGGCGACGTGCATCGGCGCGTTAGCTACCAGGGAGCCATCGGCAAATGGCTGGTGGATATTGGGCATGGCGACCGCACGACAAATTACGTCACATGGGGAACGGAAGATTACCCCGCAAATCAGTTGATCGAAGCGATCCTGACCAACAAGGCCATCCAGGTCAAGGTTGAGGCCGGGATGGATGCCATCACCGGCAGGCCCATTTATGCTGTCGATGAGGCGAAAACCGCAGCCGCCAACCAGAAGGGCGATGAAATCAGGCAGGCGTTTCTCGATTGGGTTTGGGAGGATCAGGAGCGGCGCGAGAAGCTCGCCGCGATCTACAACGAGCGTTTCAACACGAACGTGCCGCCGCGCTACGACGGCTCGCACCTGACGCTGCCGGGCGCTTCGCTCGATGTCGAGCTACGCCCGCACCAGAAAGATGCCATCTGGCGCGGCATTCAGGACGGCACGGCGCTGTATGACCATGTTGTTGGTGCCGGCAAAACGCTTGTTTGTGTCGGCACGGTGATGGAGAGCAAACGCATGGGCCTTATGTCAAAGCCCATGCTTGTCGTTCCGAACCATCTGCTGTTGCAATGGAAGGACGCCTTTTACTCGCTCTACCCCAATGCGAACATTCTGGTAGCCGACAAAACCGACTTCACCAAGGAAAACCGCGAGAAGCTTTTCGGGCGCATCGCCACGGGCGATTGGGATGCCGTCATCGTCGCGCATAGCTCGTTCAAGAAGATCGGGATGCCGGAGGACACCCTGCAAGGGTTACTGCAAGAGCAGATCAAGGATTTGACCGAGGCCATCATCCAGGCGAAGGAGGATAGAGGCGACCGCATCACCATCAAGGAGATGGAAAAGGCCAAGGAACGCATGGAGGCGCGTTTGACGCGCGCCGCCGACACAGGCTCAAAAGACAAGGCCGTGACGTTCGCTGATCTTGGCGTTGATGCGCTTTTTGTCGATGAGGCGCACGAGTTCAAGAACTTGTTCATTACAACATCCTTGAACCGTGTGGCTGGCCTGGGCAACCTTCAAGGGTCGGAAAAGGCTTTTGACCTGTTTGTCAAATGCCGCTACCTGCAACAGCAACAGGATGGGCGAGGGGTGTTTTTTGCTACGGGCACGCCCATTAGCAACACCATCGCCGAGCTTTACACGATGCAGCGGTACATGCAGTACGACGACCTGAAAAAGCGCGGTATCGTCCATTTCGACGCTTGGGCATCGACCTTCGGCCAGGTTGTGACCGGGTGGGAGCTTGACGCCACGGGCGTGAACTACAAGCTCAATAGCCGGTTCGCCAAATTCCAGAACGTGCCTGAACTGACGGCGATGTACCGCACCTTCGCCGATGTCATCACGAAGTCAGACCTTGACCGGCAGGCCGAGGAACGCGGGACGCGCTTCCCGGTACCCAAGGTCAAGGGCGGCAAGCCGCAAAACATCGTGGTGGATCGCTCGAACGCGCAAGCCTATTACATGGGTATTCAAGATTACGTGTACCGCGATGGCGAGCCGGCGTTGCTACCGGACGGAACACCAAAGAAGGATTGGAACGCTGGTTCGATTATTTTCCGCATGGAGAACCTGCCCGACGACCCGCGCGAAGATAACCCATTGAAGATCACGAACGACGCGCGCAAGGCGGGGCTGGACTTCCGGTTGATCGACCCGAACGCCGAAGATGATCCGGGCAGCAAGATCAATACTGCCGTCGATCACATTCACCGCATATGGCAGGACTGGAAAGAGGAGAAGGGCACGCAACTGGTCTTTTGTGACCTCTCAACCCCCAAGCTGCAAGCAACGCCACGGCTGCTCAGAAGGGGTGCGGACGCGGAGACGGCGCCGGCGGACGATGAGGTGGATGACGCGCCCACGATTTCTATGGATGAACTGCTGGCCGGCAATTCGCGGTTTTCGGTGTACGACGACATCAAATCCAAATTGATCGCGCGAGGCGTGCCGGAGCGCGAGATTCGGTTCATCCACGAGGCCGGCACAGACCTGCAAAAGCAAAAACTGTTCGATGAAATGAACAGGGGCGAGGCTCGCATCATGCTTGGCTCAACCGCCAAGATGGGCGCTGGCACAAATGTACAGAAAAGGCTTGTCGCGGAACACCATCTTGACGCGCCTTGGCGACCGAGCGACCTGGAGCAGCGCGAGGGGCGCATCCTGCGCCAAGGCAACCAGTTCTATGAAAACGACCCGGACGGCTTCGAGGTTGAGATACTGCGCTACGCGACCAAGCAGACCTACGATAGCCGCATGTGGCAGACCATCGAATACAAGGCTGCCGGCATCGAGCAGTTCAGGAAGGGGGACAGCTTGCAGCGCGTCATCGAAGACGTGGCCGGCGAAGCCGCCAACGCCGCCGAAATGAAAGCTGCCGCCACGGGTAACCCGCTCATCTTCCAGCAGGTGCAAATCAACGCAGAATTGAAGAAGGTCGAGGCGCTTTACTCCAACTACAAGCGCAATCAGCACAGTCTCGAAAGCCGGCTCGCCTGGTTGAGCAAGGCGGACGAGCGCGCGGATCGGGCCATTGCCCGGCTGGACAAGGAAATAGCCCGGCGCGACGCGGCAACCACGGAACATTTCCAGTTCAAGGCTGGATGCCACACCTACGGCGAAAAGGAACAACAGGAATTGTTGGGCGCGGTGATGGGGTCAATGAAGAAGGCCATCGAGCAGCAAGGCGTTGTCGGCAAGGGCACGGGCGAGGTTCCCGTGGGCACCTATCGCGGATTTGAAATCGGGGTGCACGTCACTGGCGGCATCGTGCGGTTTTCAGTGTCGGGCGACGATACCTACGAGCCGGAAAATCTGCGCTACCACGCCGAGGACAAATTCAACATCGGCGGTTTTGTCCAGCGGCTTGACAACTTCATGGCCCGATTTGAGGGCTGGCGGCAGGATGCAGACAAGGCCCGCCAAATGGAACACACGGAACACGCCAAGGCCGCAGTAGAGCAGGGTAAGCCTTTCCCACAGCAGGAACGCCTTGACATGCTGCGGCAGGATGCGCGCGACGTGATGACCGAGCTAAAGCTCATGCAGAACAGTAGCAGCTATGTGTCGAACTGGCAGCCGCGCTCGATGGCGACCGAGCAGCCGGCGGCGAGCATCCTGACTATCGCAGCCTTACCGAGTGCCGAAATTCAGCGCGATGCCAAACTAGGAACCACCAACCAAAGAAAAGAGAACGGAATGAATGAAACCAACGGCACTTTAGACATAGATGAGCCACCGATTTTCACTGGCCGTCATCGACCTCCGAGCGAGAAAGATATTGAGTGGCTGGTACATAAAACTGGTGTCGGCCCGGAACGCGCCAAAGAAGAACTGTTGGCTGAAGAAAACGATAGTGCTGCGGCGCTCGCGCATGTTCGCGCTCAAGCTAAGGCCGATCTTGCGGCCACGGATGCCCACACCATTGATTTGATGCGGGCGATCATGGGAAACGGCGCGGAGCGGGAGCGGGCCATCAAGACACTGGCCAAGCCGAACGGCGCGCCGGAGTTACCGGAGGCTGCGCCGAGGCTACCGCAGCAGCGGCAGCAGGGCACCACAAAACCGCGAGGCTTCGACCAGGGGCTTTGAGGGGGTGGAATGAATCAGGAGCAACAAGCGAAATGGGCTGCTGAGAAACGCGAGCGTGAATTGGCGGCGATCTACGCGCGAGAGGCAGAGCGCGAAACTGAGAAGTTGCGGATGAACAAGCGTGCTGCTGCTGTAGATGTATCCGCTTTCGGCCAGCATTTCACAACAGATGAAAAAGACGCCATCAAGCAGTATTACCTATCTGGCGATTGGCGCGGCGCGAACGCCGAGGGTAGAGAGGCCGCCGTATCCGTCATCGAGCGAGCGTTGCGCGCCACAGGGGTAGAAATCGAGCATGTTTCACTCAGCGATGGGGATGGTGGCGAGGGGAAAAGCATCTACGCCAAGGTGGGCGGGGATGTTGTGCGCATCAGCGACCACGAGCTACCGCAAACTGCCAGACGCGATAACGACCGGGCCAACGGGCTATCCGGCAAGTGGGACAGGGAGGTAATCGTCACCGACTGGCAGAGTACGCCACTGGATGATTATCTGGGTGAAATTAAAGGTGAGGACGCCGCCAGCGTCGAGGACAGTCTCGGCGCGACCAGCGAGCCGCAGCAGGTCGGCGCTTTGATGCAAGCGATCATGGGAAACGGCGCGGAGCGGGCCGAGGCCATCGACGCACTGGCCGCGCCGCCGAACGGCGCGCTGAACAACTCCCGCCAGGCCGAGCCAAAACCGCAGCGCAGCGCCAGACGAGGCGTTGACTTGGGGCTTTAATGGTGGATGAACAGCCAGCAGATGATGCGCGCGGGCTGCTAACCGAGCCGGTGTTCGACTATCGTAACGATAGTTCGATCAAGGGACACCCGGATTACAGAGCGGCGAAAGAAGGTGACACCGAGGCGGCGGCGCGCTTGGTGCGCGATCTGGTCAAGCCCGAAAGTCTGCAAGCCTCGCGCGAGGCGGGGCCGGATGTGGTCTATGTGCCGGTACACGCCGAGGAAGCTGGCGGGCGCAACAAAATCCCCGTGGCGCTGGCGATGGAACATGCCAGTGTCGCGGGCGCGCGGGTGGGTACCGACATCGTACAGAACAATCGTGCTTTCCATACTGGCGCGGGGCCGATGGAGCGAATCTTGAACCGCGTTGAGTTCAAGGGTAAGGTGGAACCAGGCCGGCGTTATGTACTTGTCGATGACGTGACCACGATGGGCAGCACGCTCACCGACTTGGCAGCGTACATCCAGCAGAACGGTGGAAAAGTGGAAGGCGCGCGGCTCTTGGTTAATGCTGCGCGCGATGGTAAAATCGTGGCATCGCCTAAGGTCATCAAAGAATTGGAGGCACGGCATGGACAAACAATACGAGAAATCATCGGCATCGGAACTGCCCGACTCTCCGGCCCAGAAAGCCAGTACCTTCTCAACTTCAAATCGGCTGACCAACTCCGAAGTAGAGCGGCTAAGGCAAGACTTGAAAGAGTCCGCCGCCTATCTGCAAAAAACCTACTACCCGAACGTGAGGTTGGTGCAGGCGTAAGCGCGGAGCCAGAAGATACAAACACGCCACGCCCCGCCGCGCCGAGCGCGAGGCGGCAAGCTGTAGTGATGCCTACCGCTACCGCCGAAGATCAAGAAAAGATGGGGCGCGTGATCTGCACTGGAAATGACGCGGAACGCGCCAAGGCCATTGATGCCTTGGTCATCAAGCCAGTCGGCGCGCTGAAGAACTCCCGCCAGGCCGAGCCAAAGCCGCCGCAACAGCCCAAAAAACGGCGAGACTTCGACCAAGGGCTTTAATGCGGCCATTACTCCGATTTGCCGTGGCGTCGCTTTGCGCGGCGCTCTTGTTGCCGGCATCGCCAGGTGTGGCGGCCGCCGACGACATCGAGGTGGGGTTTTCGCCGGATGGATCGGCGGAGGCGTTGGTATTGCGCGCGCTGAACAACTCCCGCCAGTCTGTGCGCTTGGCTGCCTACACGTTCACCGCTCCCCCCGTGGTGCGTGCGCTCATTGCGAGCAAGCGGCGCGGCGTGGACGTGCAAGTGGTGGTCGATGAGAAGGGCAACCGTGGCGCGGCGTCAGTAGCCGCATTGAACCTGTTGGTCAACGCAGGCATCCCCACACGCACCGTTTCCACCTATCAAATCCAGCACAGCAAATACGCCATCATCGACGGCCAGCACGTCCAGACCGGGAGCTACAACTACAGCGCAGCCGCCGCGCGCTACAACTCCGAAAACGTGATGGTGGTGTGGAATCGGCCCGACCTGGCGCGGGCGTACCTTGCCAACTGGCAGCGTCTTTTCGACGCTGGCCAGCCTGTTGCTTCGAGCTACTGACGGTTAAAATCACATGGTCGCTGGAGGCACGCTCTAGCCAGAGCGCGTTTTCCCAATCGTTTCGTGTCTCCGGCGACCCCTCTCTTGCTTGCTGCATCCCACAAGAGAGAAACCCGGCGCTAGGCCGGGTTTCATGGGCTTGAGCTTACGCTCATCACAAAAGTTGTTTCAATCCACGCGCCACATGTTGCGCGACACCCAGATCGTACCCCATCCTTTGGTGCTTTGCGGGCGACCGCGTGATGGGTGGCCTCGTGTCCTCCTTGTCCATCAAACGACCCTTTGTTGGACAAACGCAACGTGTCCGACAACATGCGCTTACAACGAGTTTCCGGACAATGTACAATTCGCATGAGTTTTCGGACAAACCTCACCACAAGGACGCTCACACCATGAAAGGAGCCACACATGAATGAGACATGGATTGACCATTACCGCGTGGGCGCAGTGAGCCTTTTTGAAATGAACGAGGGGCACGGCCCGTGGTTTGTTGTCATAGACCCGAACCACTACCGCGTGCGCTTCTTTCCCGACCGGGAAAGCAACACCGTTTCGGTCGGCTTTGATGCTGAGTGGAGCGACACGCGCCCCGGCGAAATGGCGAACTACACGCCGAGCTATGAGACAGCCGGTGCTGATTGCCAGTTGAACGACGTGACGATTTCTGACGATGGCTTGCTTTCCGTTCTGCCCCGGAAACGTTCGGCCTCGCATGTCGTTATCCGTTGGGGATGGACAGCACAACTACCTATCGAAGCCGTCGAACCGATCCGGCGCGCTATCGCGCTGGTTGAGGCGGCGTTGTCAGAAAGGAATGTATGACTACGAACTACGCATCAAAGCCAATGACTCCTGCAATGAAGCGATGCCTCGATGACATCATCGCGTGGGGCGAGATCGGGCCGAACACCGAGGACGCAACCGGATGTCACGGATCAGCCTTTGCGCAAGTCATCGGAGGGCTACGGGCGCGCGGCCTCTTGGATGGGAAAGAACTCCCGACTTCGGCAGCCTATGCGCTCTACTGCAAAGCGGATGATGAGATAGAGCTTGGGCACGATTTTCAGCGCGACGCAACGGACGACGAGCGCGCCGGCATAGACTGGTGGAACGCCATAGATGCAGCGGGGCGCTATCACTGGCTCGAAAAAGCGCGCTACCGGCTCGGCCCGACCGCCAGCGCCGCCGATGCCTGGGCCGAATACAAGGCAGCCGAGGCGGCTATTGAAGCGGAACGGCTGCGCCGCCTGATCACGCGCGTTCCAAACGCTTAAGACGGCACTGGCCAGCATCGTCAGAAACAGCCAAGGAAGCGAGGTGGTAACGTGACAGCAAAGGCGGCGAAGGGCGGCGGCGCGCACGCGCCGGGGGGCGCATTGGTCGGCTACGCGCGTGTCTCGACACCAGATCAAGACGTGACAATGCAAGTTGATGCTCTTAGGCGTGCTGGATGCCGGCGCATTTTCCAGGACGTGGCCAGCGGCGTGAAGGCCGAGCGAAAAGGGCTTGTGGATGCGCTGGCGTATTTGCGGCCGGGCGACACGCTGATGGTGTGGAAGATAGATCGTTTGGGCCGGTCGTTGGCGCATTTGGTTCAAGTGGTGGAAACATTGCGCGATGGTGGAATCGGTTTTCGGTCGCTCACGGATGCCGGCATCGACACCACCACGCCGAGCGGCGCGCTGATCTTCCACATCTTCGCGGCCTTGGCTGCGTTCGAGCGTGAAATGATCCGGGAGCGTACCAGGGCGGGGCTGGCCGCAGCAAGGGCAAGGGGCCGGATCGGTGGGCGCAAAGTGGTAGTTACCCCCGCAGTGTTGAGCCGTGCCAAGGCGCTGATGCAGAAAGACGGCCTGACAGTGCGCGAGACGGCAAGGGTGCTCAAAGTGGGCAAAACGGCGCTTTACTATGCGTTGCGCCCAAAAGAGGTGTGATGATGATTGAATACCTGCTCAGAACTTTTACCTACGGTGCCTTGCGGCGCATTTATGTGTGGGGGCGGCGGTTTGTTCGCTTTGCCGCATGGGTGTTCGGCGCTTATATCGTAGTGATGGTCATTTCCACGTTGTCCCTTGGCAAGTTCGGCGAGCACTTCACCAGCCTTATCAAGCCGGCGATTTTGTACCTTGCCTGCCAAGGGATCGACCTGCTGTTGGTGAATGCCTGGCAACGCCTGTTGACCTGCGAGCAACGCAGGGGCGAGCAACTTAGGGCGAGGGCATGAAAACCATCGCCGAAACCTTTTTTGGGGAGGATGGCCTGTGGTGGACGATACCTTTGATTGTGTTCTGCGCGATTGTCCTGTGGTGGGTGGTGTTGCACTACGAGCCGCGTGGACGCTCACAGAGAATAACTGACCTACTCATGGAAAATGAAATGAACCAACAAGTGAACCAGCCAACCACGGGGTTGGCGCCGGATGATGCTGCACGAATCAAAGACAGCATCGAACAGATAGACGCGATTTGGGCGCTCGAAGGCTTTCAGCCTGATAGGGTTGTGCGCACCATTGACGCCGCTGTATTGGCGGGCCGCGTGACCTTTGGTCAAGCCGCCAACGAAATGGATGAGTACGTCGAGAAGCATAAAACCACAGACGGCTTCATCGAGACGCGCTCTTGGGCTTGACCGTTCAATGACGTGGATAATCCCTATTTCGACGCTGTTACCCGCGTCCAGATCAACAAGCTCGGCATCACTGATGCGGAGACGCTGAAGCGTGCGGAATACCACACCACAGCGTTGAGAGGCCGTGAAATTCTCAATGAGAATGCACTCGGCCCGGTCGATAGCTACAACTTCGAGCACCTACAGGCGATCCATAGGCATCTTTTCAAGAAGGTGTACGAATGGGCCGGCAAGCCGCGCACCTTGCCCGGATCATGGACGAAGCGGGCGGACAGTCGGACACTGACCGTTTTTGCGGAAGTCAAGGACTTCGAGCGGCTATGGCAGGCGCTGGAAAAGAAAACCAATGCCTTCGCCGCGGCGAAGGGGTTGACGTTCGACCAAAAGATTGCCGGCCTGGTGGACATCTTCGCCGATGCTAACCACATCCACCCTTTCCCCGAAGGCAACGGGCGCAGCCTGCAAATCTTCATGCGGGAATTGGCGCGTGAGCAGGGCATCGCGCTGAATTTCGGCAAGGCAAAGGAGAGCGGCGATTGGAACAGGGCTAGTGCGATTAGCGGCACATGGTGCAGGATATTCGAGCACAGCACCCTAATTCCGCAACCGCCAGACCGAGAGCCGATCAGCCGAATCTTTGCGAGCATGGCCGAGCCGGAGCAGGTGGCCAAGCCAGCGCCGGGCATTGTGGATCGCACTTTCGGCGTGCTTTGGCGAGCGGTTTTTGGTGGCAGCGACGTGGAGCGCGCCAAGGCCAAGGACGAAGCCAGGGACGCGCTGGCCAAGCCAGTCGGCGCGCTGAACAACTCCCGCCAGGCCGAGCCAAAGCCGCCGCAGCAGCCCAAAAAACGGCGCGACGTTGACCAAGGGCTTTAATTCTTTTCGCCGTGACTACCGATCCTGACCAACTGAAAGCATGGGCCGATACTGCGCGGGCCTACGGCGGGGGGCCAGCCTACGAGCGCGCCAAGGCTGCGGGGAAAACCAAGCTCGCCTATGAGCATTGGGTGACGGTGCGCACGCCGGATTTCAAACAACAGTTTGGAGATTGGGAAGGGCTGCGGACACAGAAGCGACTTGATGCGATGAAGTTGGTAGGGGTCAATGTCCCGCAAGAGTGGCGCGGCTTAACGCATGTGGAGTTGCGCCGCGAAATGGCGAAAGTGCTTGATCGTATGGTGCGTGAGCGCACCGAGATAGAACACCCAGAACTTGGCCAAATTCTCGTTGGCCGTGTCGGCGCAAAAAAGTCAGAGAACTCGGCCAGAGACCCTGCAAAGTCATTGGTGGCTGCGGATATTAAATCGCTGATCCCGACTTCGATCTATGCCCGTTCTGAACCTTCACGCGGAGGTGACGGGCCTGATGTTGATGGCTACAGCACTTTGTTTTCTCGCGTCCATGTGGACAGCGTATTCTTGGTGGCAGCGTTTACTGTGCGTCACCAGTCCGACGGGCGTTGGTACTACAACGCCGTGACTTTGCATGACCAGAATGAGAAAGCCCGCGATTCCTATGGGCAGCCTGACCTCTCGGAGAGAGGTTCAAGTCATGCCCCTATCGCGGGCCTAGACAGCTTTATACGCCGATCCTTGAGCCGTGTCAATCCCGCTTCGGTTTCTGCGAATGTTGACTTCGAGACAGGCGAGCCGCTGGCCGAGGCGGTAGCGACCTACGCGCTGAACAACTCCCGCGCCAGCATGGATTTGGTCGGCCGAGCCTGCTTTGCGGGCGACGTTGACGTGCGCGACAAAGCCAAAAGTGAGGCCGAAAACGCGCTGGCCAAGTTGGGCGCGAAGGAGGCGGCGCCGGCGACGGCCGCGTCGAAACCACAACAGCGGCCACCAAAGAGGCGGCGCGACTTCGGCCAGGGGTTGTGATGGCTGGAAGGGTTCCTTGACGACGCGCGACGCGCCAAAACGAGCCAGGCGAGCGTTTTAGAGGGTTGGCAAGGGGGTGGCAGCGCCACCGGCCTTTGACGGCTTCTGGGGCCGCTATTCCGCCCTGCCCTTGCGGTCAGTGGGGGATCAGCAGTTTGGCGACAGGCGCTTTGGTTCGTTTGGTGCCGCTGGCGCCGGCTGGCGCTGCGCCTGACTTGACTTGCTTGGGCACCGGCTTGCCGGCCTGGTCGTTCATCGTGACCTTGCAACCGTCTTTGAAGCCGCTGCATCCCCACCAGTAGCCATATTGCCCGTGGCGGCGAACCAACGGCTTACCGCAAGATGGGCAAGGGTATTCCTTTTGTGCAACAGGCTTACCCTTGTTGTCGTCAAGGAAAGTCTTGCACTCGCCGTTGGTGCAGCGCCAGGCGAACTCACCCTTGATGGGTTCGCCGGTTTCCTTGTCCTTCCGCTGAAAACGCCGCAGGGCCGAGCCGCATTTGGGGCACGGATGCACCTTTTGTTCGACCGGCTTGCCGGCCTCATCATCGAGGAAGGTTTTGCAGTCATCGGAAGGACAGAACCAGCCGAAGCCGCCGCCTGTTTTCTTTTTGTAGCGCCGCAGGGCTGCGCCGCATTTCGGGCAGGCGAAGCGCGGCGCTTCACTGGCTGCGATGCCGTCCAGTTCGGCCTTCAACTGATCGTAGGCCGGCGCTACCACGTCGAGGTATTGACACTCGCCCTCCGCGATCCGGTCAAGCTGCGTTTCCATGCCGCGCGTGAAGGCCAGTTCCATGAACCCGAAACCGGCTTTGACCAGATGGTCAACCAGCATGGTGCCGGTTTCTGTGGGCGAGAGAAACCGTTTGGTTTCGACCAAGTAGCCACGCTGCATGATGTTGCCCATGATCGCGGGGTATGTCGCTGGCCGGCCGATACGCTCATCTTCCAGCTTTTTGATGAGGCTCGCCTTGGTAAACCGCGCCGGAGGTTTCGTGGTCTTGCGCAGCACTTCGCCGCTATCGGCTTGCTTCACACTGCCGATGTCGAGCACGGGCACGCTGCCGGCGTTGTCGTCGGCCTCATCGGCGGCTTTATCTTCAATTGCATCCTTGGCCGTCAACACGCGCCAGCCCGGAGCAATCAGCGTGCGGCCCTTGGCCTTGTACTGGAAGGGCTTTGCGCCGTCCTGGGCGTCCAGAACGACGCTATTCACCTTGTACTGCGCATCCGCCAATTGAGAGGCAACCGTTCGTTGCCAAATCAGGGCATACAGTGCCCTTTGGTGCTCATCTTCGCCGGCTTCCAATGTGTTGATATGCGTGGGCCTGATGGCCTCGTGCGCTTCCTGCGCGCCGGCTTTCACTTTGAATTTCCGGGGAGTATCGGGCAGCTTCCAGCCCTTGCCTTCGGCATAGGCCCGGATTTCTGCGATGGCTTCATCGCTGATATTGGTGCTGTCCGTGCGGATGTACGTAACTGCGCCCTGCTCGAACAGCTTTTGCGCGTCCTTGGCCGTCAACTCCGGGTCACGTTTCAGGGTGACGCTGGCCGCTTGCAACATGAGCGAGGTTGAAAAGCACGGCGGCGGCGCTTCGTGGGCCGTTTCGGTGCATGACTTCAAAACCTTGAACTGGCGGCAGGCGGCGGCAGCAGTGGCCAAAGCTTCATCGAGGATGTAGGGGTTTTCTTCGGTGACAAACGGTTTTGTGTCCCACTCCGCTTTCCATGCGCCGCCGTCGAATTTCACGGCTGCGCCGAAGTGGTGGGTTTTCTTGAACGCCTGAATACGGCGCTCCAGATCGACGACCAGGCGCACGGCCACGCTTTGCACGCGGCCAGCGGACAGCCTCTGGCCAAGCATGTCCGACAGGAGCGGCGACACCATGTAGCCCACGATGCGATCCAGTGCGCGGCGCGCTTCCTGGGCATGTACCAAGTTGGTGTCGATCTTGCGGGGTTTTGTCAGCGCGGCGCGGATTGCGTGCTCGGTGATCGCGTCGAACGTGATCCGTTCGTAATCGGCTTCTTTCAGGCCGAGCGCATCTTTCAGATGCCACGCGATGGCTTCGCCCTCGCGGTCGGGGTCGGTTGCAAGGTAGATCGTGTCGGCCTTGCCGAGCAAGGCGCGGATTCGGTCAATGCGTTCTTTGCCGCCGGGAAATGTCCGGCCCTGAAACTGCGCCGGCGGGATGAACTCGTATTGCAAGGCGAAACCCGGCACTTCGACTCCAAGCTCGTGCCTGGGCAGATCGCGGACGTGGCCCACGCTGGCGGCAACCCGCCAGCCGTCGCCCAAGATGCCCTCTATTTTTTTGACCTTGTTCGGGCTTTCAACAACCATGAATTTCATCAGCGTGTTCCTATGAGTGACAGGTTCTCAGGCTGGTGATGCAGTGAACCACGGCGCGCAAATCGTGCATGAGCGGGTTCGCGCTTTCGCCAAAAATCCAAAGCGCGCCGGCAATGAGCAGGCCGACCGCGACAAAGCCGATCAACCATTCGGCCGTCATCAACAAGAAGATGCCGCCAAAGGCTCGGAACCCAAAAGCCTTGTTCCACAGCACATAAAAGGCCGCGCGTGCCGCCAGCGCAATCACGAACACCAGCAAAAGCAGCCATAGCGCCTTGACGACGAACGGCGGCACGCAAGCAATGGGGCAGACCATCGACGGCCCTATTGCTCGTTGTCATCGCCTTGGACTTGGGCCAGCGGGTGGCCTTTCCACGGCGGCAGCACAATGTCTTTTGTGACTTGCACCAAAAACCGATAGCCTGGGCGGATTTCCAGCGTCGGCTGAATGCTCATATTCCGCGACACCATCTGCATCCCGACCTGGCCGAGTTGCTGGCCAAGCGATGCGGCGATTGTTTGCGAGTTGCTGTTCTGGAACGGGCCGCTGCTTTTCGGTTGTGAGAGTTGCACGCCGGCAGAAAACGCCGACAACAAAAGGGCGTTGCCGAAGATTTTTGCGTAGTGGTTGTTGATCTGGTCGGTAAAGCCGGCGTAGCCGGCCTGATCCGCGCCCGGCATGTGGTCGAGCGACACCGATGAGCCATCAGGGTAGATGATGCGCCGCCACGCCACGAGTACGCGCTCCTGGCCCATCGTGATGGTGCTGTCGTAGCTTCCGACCAGGCGCGCGCCGGCGGGGATGAGCAGATAGCGGCCCGATGCCGTGTCAAAGACGTTTTCGCGCACTTGGCCGATGATTTGGCCGGGCAAGTCGGAATTGATGCCGCTAATCATCACGCCCGGAATGACCGTGCCGGCTTTGATTTCCATCGACGAGAGCGGCTGCGTGCGCGTGTGCTGGAGATACGTAGCTATTTCCGGTGTCTGCGCGAGGAAAGCGCGCTTGTGGTCTTGCTGGTTCAAATCCACATCGCCGCCGCCGACATTGCCGCCGGTTTCGGAACCTCCAAAACCGCCGCCGCCGGCTGCGCGATTGCCGGAAACAGCCGCTTGGAGCGCGTCAATACGGTTTTGCTGGAATGATCCAAGTGAAGCCAGTGCATCGCCGTCATGCGGTGTTACTGCCGCGCGGCCACCAGTTGGTGCAGCAGCACCTTGCCGGTTGCTGAACGACGACACGCGCGCTTCGGCTCCCATCGCGGATTCAGCCGCCGAGTATTTGGCTTCTCCGATCCGCCGCAACAAACGGCGGCGCTCCACCAGTTCGGGATCAGGTGTGGTGACGACGGGCGCGGGGGCCGAGGCTGGTAGCGAGGCCACGGGCGCAGCCGGGGCGACGGGTGGCGTCGGCGGCAGAGGATGCACGGCAGAGACGGCAGGCGACGACAAGTCATCTTCCTGCGCCACGGCGCGGCGGGCGTTTTCAGCCTGACGCTGGAAAAACGTGTACGTCACAACGCCCACGACCACCGCGACGATGACGCCCACGACCAGCAGCGGGACGAAATTCAGGCGGCGGACGCCCTTCCCTTTCCGGCTTGGCGCGGCCAGGTAGTCGGGCGAATTTTCTTCGGGAATGTTGGGGGGACTCATGGTTTGCGCTCCTGGTTCGGGCTACGCACGGTGAGCTTGACGGGGGAAACCAGCGCGCCATCTTTGCCGCGCCGGTAGAACCAGCCCGCTTCCGCGCCCTGGTATTGCAGACGCATCGACACGCCGGTGTCCATTGGCGATACTAGATAGCGCAAAGCCACGGCATCGGGAGAGGCGGTTTTGTTGTCGGTGGGCTGCTCAACGCCATAGCCCGCCGCGCGTAGCTGCTCGGCGAGCGCCGGGGCCAGCACGTCAGCATCCTTCGACGACGCAGTGAGAACAATCGTTGTTTTGGCCGGAGGCAGCGGGCGCGACAGATGTTTGACCGCATCGGCGGCGAGCACCCGTGCATCATCCGTCGTGACGTGGGGATCAACGTAAGACGACGATGACCCCGTGGTGGCGCAGCCGGTCAAAAACGCCGCGCCAATCAAAGCGAGAAAGGCAAAGCGTTTCATGTTATCGCGCTCCTTGATGTTCGATGACGACGCGCACCTGGCTATCACCGACGCCTGAAATCAGCGCGGCACGGTCAATGACCTGATCGACCACGTAGCGATCACCAATGGCGCGGTAGTTGACAAGCTGCTCTGCCGGTATCTTGCCGCCGCCAAACCAGCCGCCGCCGCTTTCCTTGCCGAGCGCCAGCAGCGCGGGCGCTTCGGAGCCGGCGAAATCAGCGGACGGGAATTGGATATAGGTTTTGACGCCATCGGAATAGACGCGCAGGGGCGTCCAGCGCGGATGATCGCCCGTCATCGAGTAGGAGAAATCGAGGTTCGCCAGATTCTGCCCGTTGGACATCGTGTTTGCATTGGCGTTTTGCTCGCGCCCTTGCCGGTAGGCATCCCAGGCCGCGTCCACTTCATCGGGGTAGTCGAACGACAAAATAGGAATCCATTCGCGCTGTGTGCTGGCAAGTTTGATGGTGTAGGTGCGCCGCTCGGTCGTGATGAACAGGTTGGTTGTCAAACCTGCATCCGTGGGTTTGACGACGACATACGTGATTGCGTTCTTGCCGCTTCCGCTCGTCGCCGGCGTGATCTTCCAGCGCGTGGTATCGCCGGCGTGAACATCGTTGACGGTTTCGCCCTTTTGGAGCTTGATCGCACAAACTTCCAGAGGCGTGCAAACCATCGTCGGCAAGGTCGCGCCATAGAGATATTTCACGCTGCCGTCGCCGCCGCGCCGGGGCATGTTGCGCTTGGTTTTCCATTCGTTGGCAAGTGCTATGCCGGTGGCTTCCTTGTCGTCGAGCCGCACCACGCCCGGCGATTTGAGAGGTGGGGGCGGCAAAGGTGTGCCGCGCTCGCTTTCCCCGATCAGGTAGGGAGTCTCGGATTCTTCCTCAGGCGAGACAGCCAGAGCCGGCACCTTTTGCACCGGCGCTTTGCGCTTTGCGTGTTTTGGGTTTTTCCCGGCTGGCTGCGCAGCGGCAGAGGCGGTGGAGGCAGGAAGTGCCGCAACCGATGTTTCATTGGGTGCTATGGGCGCTGATGCCGGCGTGACTTGTTGCGCCTGCTGTGCCGCCAAGTTCTTTGCAGCGCCGGCAGTCGCCATGCCACCCCAATCCGCCGAATCCGGCAGCGGGGAATTGCCCACGGGCGGCACCAACGGAAGGGGTGCGCCATCAACCGTGATGGGCTTGTTTTGTACGGCCTGCGTCGGCTCTTGCGATGCCACGATGACAGGCATTGCCACGACCAGCGCGGCGATGAGAGTTTTCGAGTTCATATGATTTGCTCCTTAATTAACGAGAAGCGTCCAGACGCTGTGTCCAAGAAAATTGCTGCACATACAGGCCAAGCGGGTTGGCCATGATTTGCGCGGCATCGACGGGTGGCGCGAGCTTCACTGTGAAAACTCCCTGCCAATTTTGTTGATCGAGCGGCTTACCGCCAGCGGTGCGCGTGGTTTCCGTCCACTCCACTTGCCATGTCTTGTCCGACACGGGCACGACCGCTTTCACGTCCACGGTGACGAGGTTCTGCGTTGTGCGCTCGTAGGGATTGTTGGCGCGGTGGTACTCGGCAAGTTGCTGGAACGCCGGGCTGTTGGGCAGCGTCATCGAATAGGTCGCGTCGATCATTGTCCGCAGAGCGTAGGCATCGGTGTACACAGAGCGCGCGCCGACGACCCACGTCCGCAGTGAGGCCCGAATCTGGTTTGCAGCCGGGCGTGTCAGCACGTCCGCGCGCTGCACCTTGACCACTTCCCCATCTTTGTTGAACTCGACGTTGTATGGAACGACGCGCACTTGCATCGAGACTGCGACAAGACCGCCGATGGATAGCAGCGCAGCAAAAAGGCTCCCAAACGCGACGATGCGCCAATGGTGGGCCGATTGGATGTAGGTACCATACCTTTCCATCCATTCGCGCCGCGCGGCTACATACGGGTTCTCAGGGGCCGCTTGCGCTTGGCCAGGATCGCCGCGCCCTGCCGGCGCTGCGGATTGCGCCTCTTGAGGCGCGGCTTTTTTGCGAAATTGGAATTTCATGCGTTTCAGTTCCTTATAGCATATACACTATAAAGCCGATTATGGTTATCCCATTTCAACCGGCTTTTATCCGTGGTTGGTGTCTCCATCCTGGTTGTTTGGTGGAAACGGTGCGTGAGAGAAAAAGCGAGGGCGGCGGCGCGGCTGCCGAGTTAGAGTTGTGCGTGTTGCTACACCAACGCTATATGCGACCCGCTCTTGCGCGGAACGCACAGTGTTGTAAAGCGCGTCAAGGCGTCCCGCATAACCACGCTGACGCAGCCATCGCGCACAACGATGAGCGACAAAAGCGACAGCCACAAATGCAGCTAGTGCCGCTAAAATAATGGCGTAGTCGCTCATTGTTTCTCATCCCCATTTGGATTTTGTGGGGTGTCTTTTGGCGCGGCGGCAGCGGGTGTTATGAGGTTGGGAAATGGATCGCTCTTAAATTCTTCGCCGGGTTCGCGGGTATTCTCGCTGCCAGACCCAGTGTTTGGGTGAGGCCCAAGTGATAGACCGCTGGCACTTTCCATGCCTGGAACGGTGAGAGCAGATAAATGGCCGACAC
>Ga0209629_10000068_pt1 | contig 44277 bp, 33 predicted proteins | sample TergutCu122P5_FD_187286 | JGI IMG/M metagenome (GOLD analysis project Ga0209629, IMG submission 187286) | Cubitermes ugandensis P5 segment gut microbial communities from Kakamega Forest, Kenya - Cu122 P5 (SPAdes) (version 2) | ecosystem: Host-associated > Arthropoda: Insects > Digestive system...
ATATTTGCAAAATATATTAATCAACGTTCTTTATAAAGGCAGTCAGGGAATTATATGGGCCGGAAGCGATGGTTCAGGAATTGTTATGATTTACAATAATACAAAATCTTTTCAAATTATCCGTCCAAAAAAAACATTTGGCGCTGTCAGGGCGTTTTGCGAAGATAACCGGAAACACCTGTGGATAGGTTCAAAGGGTAGCGGAATTGTTGTCATGGATATGACCAATCAACCTAACTTGCAAAAGGAGTATGATACAAGCAACGGTCTGATTGACAATTCGATTTATGCACTGACTTCTGCTTTTGACGATGATATTTTCATCGGTTCTGATGGGATAGGTCTGAATGTATTCACAGACAATAAAATGACTACTTTGAATACAGGCGTCATGCCTTTTGTTTTCAGAGGAACTTATAGTATTTATTGCTCCGAGAAAACATCCACTTTGTGGGTAGGTACCAATGATTACGGTCTGATACGGATGAAAATAAAAAAAACGAAAGCCGGATACCGGGTAGTTGATTATTCGCAGTATCTACATGACCCAAACAATCCCAAATCCATTACCAATAACATCATTTATTCCATCCTCCCCGAAAATGACAGCATTCTATGGGTCGGAACGCGGGGGGGCGGATTGAACAGATTTCACCTTTCGACAGAAACATTCGAATCCTATCAATACGATCCGTTAAACTCATCTTCACTTAGTAATAACGATGTAATATCCTTATGCAAAGACTCGCAAGGCCGCTTGTGGATCGGAACGAGTATCGGGTTGAACATTTTAGTTCAAAATAAAAACGGATCCGTTGAATTTATTAAATATAACCAATCCAACGGATTACCGAACAATACCGTACACGGCATTATGGAAGATGCCAATCACCACATCTGGATTAGTACCAACCGTGGATTAGCCGAAATCAAACCTGAAACGGAAGAAATCATTTCCTATTACGAAAGCGATGGATTGCAAAATAATGAATTTTCAGACGGCGCCTGCTATAAAAGCCGTTACAACAATTACTTCTTTTTCGGAGGAATTAAAGGAGTGAGCATGTTCAATCCGCAAGAAATTCGATTACGAGATTATATTCCGCCTTTTTACATCGCCTCATTCAAAATCTTCAACAAGGAAGTAAACATTAACGACCGGATAGTTACCGGGAAAAATGGGTTCAAACAATTGGTCTTGAACTATGATCAAAATTTTTTCAGTCTCAATTTCCGTACTATTGATTATATCAACAGCGAACAGTGTGAATATAAATACATGATGAAAGGTTTCGACGCCGATTGGGTTCTTGCCGGAAATACAGGCGTGGCCACCTATACAAATATAAAACCGGGGAAATACACTTTATATGTTGATTATACGAATGGCGATAAAGTTTGGGTAAAAAACACTTACAGACTTGATATTTTGATTAAACCACCTTATTGGCAAACAAACTATGCCTTTATTTTTTATACATTGAGTTTTTTGCTTTTGTTATATGTCGTTTATCTACTAATTCAAAAACGTTTGAAAGAAAACCACAGAATATTATTAGAACGGATGGAACGGAAAGAACAGGAAAATATCTATGAAGCAAAATTCCGTTTCTTTACAAATATTGCTCACGAATTTTACACGCCTATTACCTTGATTTACGGACCTTGTGAAAAAATAATAGAAAAAAGCGCCGGAAACGAATCAATTACAAAATATGCCCAAATTATTCTATCAAACGCGAAACGGATGAAAAATCTGATCGGAGAACTGATGGAATACCGAAAAGTAGAAACCGGACATGTGAATATCATTCCGGAAAAAGTCAATGTTACTGAATTACTAAACGCAGTCGGTTATAGTTTTTCCGAAATCACCGAAGAAAATAAGATTGACTACCAATTAACACCGGTTGAATCAGATTTATTATGGGTAACCGACTCGGATACCATTGAAAAAATAATTTTCAATCTTGTTTCCAACGCATTCAAATATACGCCTGAAAACGGACATATTCATATAGAGTATTTCACGGAAGTGCAAGACAAGACATCATTGTTAATTATTAAAATCACCAATTCGGGTAAAGGTATCAAGCCGGAAAATATTCATGAGATATTTGACCGTTTCCGTATTTTAGATGATTTGGAAAACCAAATCGAAAAAAGAAATTCCGGTCGGAACGGCATCGGACTTGCTTTGGTCAAATCATTAGTCACATTACTGAACGGCAACATCCGAGTGGAAAGTGAGGTGAATCAATTTACGACCTTTACAGTTGAATTGCCTGCCTTGGAGTTATCTGCGCCAACAGCCGAAGTGCTTGACAGCGCTCCACAAATGTCGCCAACTATTCAATTCCCTTCAGGAAAAGATGGAGAGCCTTTAATTATGATTGTGGATGATGAGCCTGAAATCCGCGCGCTTTTGCGTGATACACTGGAAGAAAGATTCCCAAATATCGTAGAAGCTGCTAATGGAGAAGAGGCTCTACAACAAATGAAAACGAAACGGCCTAACCTCATTATTTGCGATATCATAATGCCGGAAATGGATGGAATTGCTTTTGTCAAAGAGTTGAAAAGCAATGTGTTTACCAGCCATCTGCCCATTATCTTTTTATCAGCAAGAAATTCCATGGACGACAGAATTATGGCGGTAGAAAGCGGTTCGGACATCTATATCTCCAAACCGTTTCATCCTCGGCAAGTACTCGCCAACGTCGAGAATCTGTTAATTAAGCACCGGTTGATTCAGAATTATTACAGCTCTTCCAACAGCTACTATGAGATGTTAGAGAACGGGAAATTCATACACAAGGAAGACAAAGATTGGCTGATGAAAATTGTCCGATTTATCGAAAATAATATTGAGGGCGAAGATTTATCGATCGACGCTATAAGTAATTATATGGGGATAAGTAATATATCGTTATATAGAAAAATAAAAACAACGATAAACCAAACGCCTCGCGAACTGATCAAGTCCGTCAAGCTAAATAAAGCAGTTCATTTGTTAATAACGACCACCATGACCATTCAAGAAGTAATGTATCGTAGCGGTTTTAATAATAAATCATATTTCTATCAGGAATTTACAAAAATATATAAAGTAACGCCCAAGGAATACAGGGAACAGAAGAAACATGGCAATACATTATAAAAATTAACTTTACACTAAAATAACAACCTCACTTTTTCAACCGTAGTCGATTGCGCCGGATTGAAAGCTTTGCTTTCCATATAGCTCAACAAACTGTTTTTAAGCTGTCGGGCTTCCGGACGGTTTTTGTCCTTGGTATTCAAGTCGGCGGAACAGATAAGCAGTTTTCCCGTGCCTACCTTCAATTCGATAATCATTCCCAATGAACGGGCGGTGAACCAATCGTCGATGATTCTCACAATCGGCCGGATATTGTCGCCAAGTTTGTAAAGCGGTATAGCATTGCAATGCGACATCGCATATTGCCACTGATAATTACTGAAGTAATCGGTCGGAAACAATGATAACGCCGGATGCTTCGGATCGCAGAGTATTCCCAGCGTATTCGGCGCTTGACCGCTTGTCCACAAGGTATTCCAGAATATGGATGAAAATCCTACTACGACCGAATCTTTTCCTTCGTTTCTTATTGTGCCGAAAGCAGGCATCAGCAATACTTTTCCACCTTTTTCGAGAAAGGAAGCGGTTGTTTCATCTAATTTAGTCGCTATTTTAACATCCTTGGCTTGAACATCATTATTGGGATAAATCCATAAATCCCAACTGTTTTTATAATTATCCACAGAGACTTCCATGCGATATTGTTTCGGAACATTGGTCGTCATTTTCTGAATAATTGTTCCGATTTCGGTAAGCGTTCCGGCGGGAATATCTTTTGTAAATTCGCCGGAAGCTTCTTCTTTTCCGGCGCTATCTATTAATTTCCATCCTACTTTAGCGCCGGTAAGATTCTGTCCTGCAAAATTGAAAACGTCTATTTTTGCATCGAATGTTTCTCCGCTTGTATATATAAAGCGTTTTGTCCGAATCAATGGAACCAACTTGTTGCAGAATCGCGAATATTCTTCGGGAGTTACATAAGGTTTGCTATCCCAGAAAGGATCGACAACGCCCACGAGCGCAGTGCCTTGTCCGGGAAAATCGTGCAGGTCGAGCAACTGAAAACCGCCGAATTCTTTGGTGCGTAGCGCAGCTTCGATGTCGGCTTTGTAGCAAAGCGTCTGCAATTTGCCCGAAGCAAGAAAGAAACTATCAGCCAAGTTCAACAAACCGCTTTCTTTCAGACGATCTTCGAAAATATCAAAATTCTTGGCTTTGAATACTCCCGTGTATTTACTCCGTTCGTTCAAATCGGGATAAACGCACCATTGACCAATTTCATGACTTACAGTAGGTTGAGTCTTTGAAATACTGTCGTACCAATTATAATCGGTTCCGGGCACAGCGCTATTAATGATGCTGTGGATACCTCCACCCCATGCCTGAATGCGCGGCTTAGGCGTAGAAAGAAAGTCGTTTTCAGGTAAATCGGGCCAGCCTGCCGCAGCGCATACCAAGAAACGATGTTCTTTAGCTTTCCAATACTTCACAAAATCAGTGAGCCACGCAACATGCTTGGGACCTCCGGGTTCGTTGCCATACAACAACATACAGAACGAAGGGTGATTGCCGTATTCTTGAACAATCCGTTCGCTTTCGTCCATCACATACCGGTCAATCGGATCGCCGTTGCCCAAACTATGCGTCCAAGCATCGCATTCGATATGAAGATAGAATCCCAGACTGTCGGCGGCAATGAAAGCAGCTTCCGGCGGACACCATGAATGGAAGCGAAGATTGTTAAGTCCGTAGCTTTTGCAAACGTTTATTTCCCGCATCCAGTCGGCAACATTGGTCGGAGGAAAACCTGTTTTCGGAAAGATACAACATTCAAGTGTTCCGCGAATGAAAACCGGATTGCCATTTACCGTTATTTGAGTTCCTTGAGTAGATAATTCTCTCATACCGAAAGTAGATTCCTTTTGGTCGTTTCCGGCTTTCGATTGCAGTTCGATTCGCAAAGCGTAGAGATTCGGGTGAAACTCATCCCATAGCGCCGGATTGTTGCCCATCGGATAAATGAGCGTTGCTATATTTTTTCCTGCTTGAATATTTATATCAAATTTCTTCTTTTCAAGCGAATCGCTTTTGCAGGAAGCCTGCAAATATAAAGTCCCCTCTCCCTGTTCCTTCGAACTTTGAACCTGCACTTCAGCCGTAATTTGTTTTTTATCGATATCAGGTATAATTTTTACGAAAGATATATATGTCTGTGGACGTTCTTCCAATGTAATAACGCCTACTATTCCGTTCCAGTTCGATTGGGTATTGTCTGAAACGCTGTGCGCATCCAATCCCGGATTGATGTCCCGCACTTTGTTGTCGATGCGGATGCTTAGCGTATGATTTCCCGGAGTGAGATCGTTCAAAAGGTACCGATGAGGCGTGGATAGCGAGTTCTCGCTCCCAAGCGGTTTTCCGTCCAACCACAAGCTTGTCGCCCAATGACAGCGTTCGAGCTTAAGAATGATTTGTTTATCTTTCCAATTCGACGGAATCGTTATTTCCTTTTGGTACCAGGCAACGCCGGTATAGTATTTATCGGGTTGCAGCCAGAATACCACTTTTGTATTGCCTTTTTCCCTGTATTTTGCATATCCGGCGCCTTCATACCACGCTCGGTTCCACATATTGCCCGTCCAAGGTGTATTTACATCTACTTCAAAGCCTTTGCCATTGGTATTCATCGACCCCGGAAGATTCACCTTTTCGGAGAATTTCCGGTTGAACCATTCCTGTTGAACCCCCACGTCGGCAGTGTCGATTTTGAAGCCCCATTCGCCTGCTAAACTGATTTTGTTTTCTCCGCCCGTAAATTTAGAACAAGCGGTAATCAATAAGACAATAATTGTAAATAAAAATGTTTTTTTCATTGTATATATAATTTAATTAGATGTAAAACAACGCTATAACATAGTTTCACCGGATTTTATTAAGAATTTCAAATCGCCCCCCTCTCCCGCCATATTGCACAAAGATACGGCAAACTAATCAATTATACAATCATTGAAGGGATATTTTTCGTTCGCGCGCTGCCCATTGGTTGGCTTGTTTTTTTCATTTACCTTTGCACTTTGTATATAAGAGAACGGGTATGAAATCCGTATACAATATTTGCGTTAAATCGCATGAAATTGTTGTGAGTTTCATATTACCTTAATAAATAAATGATGTATGTATGAAAATAGGAGATAAAGTGCGTTTTTTAAATTCAGTAGGGGGAGGTATCGTCAAACGTTTTAAAAACAAAGACATTGTTTGGGTGGAAGAGGATGATGGATTTGAAACGCCGGCATTGATCCGGGAGTGCATTGTGATCGCATCGGAAAAGGAGGCGCCAAAAACTTCGGATCTATCTACCGGACTGAAAAAAGAATCCCCGCAGGAAACACCATCCAAACATCAAGAGGAAACAGTTGAAATTATCGAACTGCCGGGAAAGGATCGATTGAATATCTTTTTAGCTTATTTACCAATCGATATAAAATTGCTTGGGAAATGCTCCTATGAAGCTTTCCTGATTAACGATAGTAATTATTCCCTTTTTTTCAACTATATGAACCGCCAAAACAACGCATGGAAAAGTCGCCGAGCCGAATGGATTGAACCCAATACCCGTCTTTTTTTAGAAGAGTTTACCAAAGAGCAATTGAATGAATTGGAACAAATTTGTATTCAGATTATTGCATTCAAGAAGGATAAACCGTACGGGTTGAAAAATGCACATAGTGTGGAATTGCGTATCGATGGAGTTAAATTTTATAAACTGCATTGTTTTCGTGAAAATCCATTTTTTGAAGACGATGCTTTGATTTATCCGGTAATAGTTAACGACATTCCTGAAAGGGAATTGCTAATTTCCGCATCTGATTTGCAAGAAGCTATGACTCAAAAAGCAATAGCGGATGTTTCCTATCGTTTACCGGCTCCGGCGAAGAAAGAAAAAACCTCGCCTATCATCGAAGTCGATCTGCATATCCATCAACTATTGGATTTTACAACCGGCATGAATAATACGGAACTAATAGCCGTGCAATTGGAAAAATTTCGACAAACCATGGCGACACATAAAAACAATAAAGGGCAAAAGATTGTATTTATCCATGGAAAAGGGGAAGGAGTGCTCAGAAACGCTATTTTATCGGAATTGAAGTCGAAGTACAAAAACTGTTTTGTTCAAGACGCATCATTTAAAGAATACGGATTTGGAGCAACCATGGTGACGATTTCGTAAATGAAATCATTCCATCAAATCGCTCATGATCCCATCGGATAAAAAGATTCCTTTTCGCGTTAATCGCAAACGATTATCCTCGTATTTCAATAAACCGTTTACGATGTGTTTTTCGGCTTGACGCAAACAATCGGTTTTCCGGGATTCACCGAAAAAAGCTGATAATTCGTTCAAATCCATTCCTTTCATTAATCGTAGGCGAGTAATAATAAAATCGTTATATTTCATTTTGTTATCTAATATTTCGGTTTCAAAATCTAAGGTCCAATCCTTCGATTTCACTGTTTTTCTATTCCATCGGCGTTCGGTTCCGTTGTAAGAATGGGCCGATGCTCCGATACCCAGATAATGCGATCCGTCCCAGTAAGAACTGTTGTGGCGGGATTGAAAACCGTGACGAGCAAAATTGGATATTTCGTAATGCTCAAAACCGTTACTGACAAGCGTATCCATAAGTACTTCATACATTCGGTTACTTAGTTCATCATTCGTCGGAATAAGGGTTCCTTCGTTTAACTGTTTGTGCAGCGTTGTCCCTTTTTCGTAAGTTAAATGATAGGCAGATATGTGTTGTACTTGTAAATCAATTGCTTGTTGAAGCGTTTTTTCCCATGTTTTTATCGTTTGACCGGGCAGGCCATACATTAAGTCAATGCTGATATTTCCATATCCCGCCTGCTGTAGCCGGTGAACCGCTTGTTTAGCTGATTGTGCATTGTGTCGACGGTTCAGCAATTGCAATTCACAGTCATCAAAACTTTGAATGCCCATACTGATTCGGTTAATCGGGAAATGTTTTAGGGTAATAACGTATTCGAACGTGATATCATCGGGATTCACTTCTATGGTAACTTCGCGGTTTTTAGAATCGCCATAGATGGAATATATAGTTGCGAAGATTGCTTCGAGTTCATTAAATTCTAAAACCGAAGGAGTGCCTCCACCGAAATAAATCGTATCGACCGGTTCCCGCAAGTAGGTTTTTCTATCGTAAAGTTCATTACATACAGAGAATATATAGCTCTTTTTCATGCGAAAATCGGTAGAAGAAAAAAAATCGCAATAGGAGCATCGTTGCTTACAAAAGGGGATATGAATATAAATGCCTGCCATAAATCGTACAAAGATAATGGTTCATCGGGAAATCCGGAAATGCACCCAATGCATCCGTGTAAAATTTAATTTACTTTTTTATTGATTTTTAAAAGAATTACTTATTTTTGTGCTTTGTTATGACAACGCTTTGTAGAATGGAGGAATTTTTAATATGGCTCAAAAACCACATGGTTACGTGTCCAAGTAAACATTTTTTCTATTTCGATTGTCCGGGTTGCGGATTTCAGCGAAGTTTTTTTTACTTATTGGAAGGTGATTTAGTTAAAAGTTTTCGATTGTATCCGGCAACGATTCCGATTCTTTTTTGCCTTATTTTTGCAACCTTGCATTTGAAATTTAAATTTGAACGTGGAGCGGCGATTATTAAAGTCTCTTATATTTTCGCCATAGCAGTTGTTATTATTTCTTATTTATATAAACTATTCACTCATCAATTAATTTAGTATGGAAAACAATTATGAATTAAATGCTCCAATGGTTGAACTACCTAATTCAACTGTAATCTTGGTTTTAGGGATAGGGGCTATTGTAGGTTGTTGTTGTTATGGGATTGTTGGCATCATTTGCGGAATCATTGCGTTGGTTTTGGCTAAAACCGCCACCAACCTCTATGTTACTAATCCCGGGCGATATACGGAGAGTTCGTATAAGAATGTGAATACCGGAAAAATCTGTGCATGGATCGGTTTAATTCCGTCGGTTCTTTATCTTCTTCTTGTGATTTGGGTAATTGCAGCTATCGGTATTACCGGTCTTTCGGATCCTTCCGCCATTTCCAATTTTTTCAATAATGCAATACCTCAGTAATCTTTATGAGTTATGAGTTAAGAGTTATGAATTATGAGTTATGAGTTATTGAAATTGATAAAGTAAAGCATTAATTCATAACTCATAACTCATAACTCTTAATGCCTATTTTCGTTGAACTTTTTTATATCCGTAAACGGCTAAATCTCCCAATTCTTCTTCGATCCGGAGCAATTGGTTATATTTTGCCATTCGATCGGAACGACTCAACGAGCCGGTTTTGATTTGTCCTGAATTGGTTGCTACTGCGATATCGGCAATGGTTGCGTCTTCTGTTTCGCCTGAGCGATGGGAAGTGACGCAAGTATAACCGGCGCGATGCGCCATTTCAATGGCGTCTAATGTTTCGCTTAATGAGCCGATTTGATTCACCTTAATTAAAATGGAATTTGCGCAACCCATTTCGATTCCTTTTTTCAGGAAATCGACATTGGTAACAAATACGTCGTCACCCACCAATTGGACTTTTCCGCCGAGTTTGTCTGTCAATAATTTCCATCCGTCCCAATCGTTTTCGCTCATTCCGTCTTCAACAGAATCGATCGGGTATTTGGAAATCAGTTCAGCGATATAATCCACTTGTTGGGCAGAAGTTCTTTTTGCTCCGTTCGAGCCTTCAAATTTACTATAATCGTAAACGCCGTTGCTGTAAAATTCGGAAGCGGCGCAATCCAAAGCAATGCTTACATCTTTTCCGGGTATATATCCGGCATTTTTAATGGCTTGAAGAACCGATTCCAAAGCATCTTCCGTTCCTTTTAAGGAGGGAGCGAAACCGCCTTCGTCGCCGACAGCCGTGCTTAAACCTCTATCATGAAATATCTTTTTCAATGCATGGAATACTTCTGCGCCCATACGCAAACCTTCTCTGAAGCTCGAAGCGCCTACCGGACGAATCATAAATTCCTGAAAAGCGATTGGAGCATCGGAGTGAGAACCTCCATTGATGATATTCATCATCGGAACGGGCAATGTATAGGTATTTGTTCCTCCAATATAGCGATACAGAGGGATGTCCAAATAAGTCGCCGCCGCTTTTGCAACCGCCAAGGAAACTCCCAAGATTGCGTTAGCGCCTAAATTAGATTTAGTCTTAGTTCCATCCAATGCGATCATTCTTTTGTCGATGGCGCGTTGATCTAATGAACTCATTCCTAACAGTGCGGGAGCAATGGTTTTATTGATATTTTCAACAGCTTTCAAAACGCCTTTGCCGCCATAACGCTTTTTGTCGCCATCGCGCAATTCCAAGGCTTCATTTTCACCGGTTGAAGCGCCGGAAGGAACCGCTGCACGTCCCATAATACCGGAATCCAAAAGGACATCTACTTCGATGGTAGGATTACCTCTTGAATCCAAAATTTCTCTGCCTGTAATTTTAACAATTTCCATAAATTTTTCTTTGAGTTTTATATTTTAATAGTAACTAACTGTTCGATTGTTGTTCGCAAACTTCCCGGTGTCATGTCAACTGAAATTACCCGTCATTGCGAGCGTAGCGAAGCAATCCATTTGATTTTTTCCGCAAAATTACAAAATAAAACGGATTTTCCACTACATTTCTTTGTATTTTTCCCAAAGACCCGATACAATACTTTCGCAAGATTGGTCGATAAATTTTCTAATCTTTGTTGTCATTTCCCGGAGATTTTCGGGTTGAGTTTCATCCGGAGGAATCGGGTCATGGATAATCATTTCCATTTTATGCGGATGAATTTGGTAAGAATCGATTGGCATGATCTCATACGATCCATTGATAGTTATGGGGACAATCGGTAATTTCAAATCCAGCGCCATTTGATATGCTCCTTTTTTAAATATCCCGAGCTTTCCGGTTCGCGTACGGGAGCCTTCGGGGAAGATCACGATGGATGCTCCGTTTTTTAGTTTTTCTTCGGCTAACCGGATGGTTTTTGCAGCCGCTTGCGGCGATGAGTTGTCCACAAAAATAAAACCGGCTGCTTCACAAGCAAGTCCTACCAAAGGAATTTTTCGCAGACTTTGTTTCATTACCCATTTAATCGGCTGCCCGATGTAGCCGAAAATAAGGAAAATATCATAAGCGCCCTGGTGGTTGGATACGAAAATATATGATTTTTTTTTGTCTATTTTTTCTTTTCCAACCACTTTCACCGGGCACAACGAGAGGATACAAATCAATCGAGACCATATTTTCCCCGGATAATAACTGAAAAATCGTTCGCCCCCGCATATACAACCGACGAATGTGGTTATTGCCGTAATCAGTGTAATCACTAAAGATAAAGGAGCTCCAATGATTAATTGATAAAGAATTAGCGCCAATCGTTTCATCTGTCTTCTATAATTTTTTATGCAAAAATAAGAAAATACTAAATTATTTCAAAAATTGTGGAAAGGTTGTGTTGATTGTTGGGGAATTGATTTTTAGGTACCGTAGTTTATTACCAAATAAAAAAATCCGCTTTTCAACGGATTTTTATTGATAATCAACAATCTAATTGACAGACATCCATCCTCTCTATAACTGTATTGACAAAGTTCATTCACACACTCTGTAACTAATATTGAAAAATCTTGTTACTACTTTCACAAGTGACAACAAAAAGAGATAATCTTTAATTTGACCGCTTCAATACCTGTCATAAAGAGGACGCAATGCCTATTCATTAATATTAAAAACAAATACTATGCCAAACTCTGTATTTTGTACTCCCAAATTGAAAAAAAAATTGTTATTTAATGCAATGCTTCATAGACAATATCGTGTATGCGAGGACGAATTGTCATTTCCATCAGTTGTTTATGGGTTCTGGAAGGATAGACCCGGTTGGATAAAAATATATAAATCAATTGATTGTCCGGGTCAACCCAAAAACATGTTCCGGTAAAACCCGTATGGCCGTACGTGGAAGGGGGAGCAGAATCTCCGGTAGGGCTGTTTTCCGGATAGGAAACATCGGGTTTATCAAAGCCTAATCCGCGTCGACTATTTGGACTTTTAGTTTGAGTAAACGTTTGAATGATTTCTTTGCTTAAAAATCGTTCGCCGCCATATTCTCCAAAATTTAAAAACATTTGCAAGATTTTAGCTAAATCGTTAGCATTGGAGAACAGGCCTGCATTTCCGGAAACTCCGCCCATAAATGCTGCCGTTTCATCATGCACATAGCCGATAAGAATTTGGTTTCTTAAAAATTCGTCGTTTTCCGTCGGGGCAATGATCTGCTTATCCATTTTTCGTAATGGGAGGAAACCGGTTGAAGCGGCGCCTAACCGTCTGTAAAAAGTTTTTTCTGCATATTTATCCAATGATTGGGTAGTGATGTTTTCTACAACCTTTTGGAGCAACATAAAATTTAAGTCGCTATATAAATATCCTTTCTTTTTATTTAACGGTGTTGTGATGATTTCGTTTAAAATATCTTGTTGAAAATTATCTTTGATGTAAAAATTTTCGGCGACTTGTTTGGAAATACCGGGTCGAGGCGTTTTTGAGACTTTCGTAGAATCAAATTTAAAATCGGTACGCATATATACATTGGTATCGTATAAAGTACGATAGGTGAAATCTCGTCGTTTAGAATAGAGTGGCCCGCTGTAGCTGTTTTCATCGATCAGCAATTCGTATAAAGGAAGGAAAGCCGGTAATCCGGTTTCGTGAAATAAAGCGTTCCGCAAGGTAATATCCTGTTTATCCGTATTTTTTAACTCCGGAACGTATCGGCTGATTTTATCGGATAGGGCAATTTTTTTTGTATCTGCTAATTTCATGATAGCCGGAAGCGTAGCTAATGTTTTGGTTACGGAAGCCAAATCGTAAACATCGGAGAATTGTACGGGATGCGTACCTGCGTAATCGAAAAAACCGAAGGAATGATTATAAACAACAACCCCGTCTTTGGCAATTAAAACCTGACATCCGGGAAATGCTTGATTCTTTATTCCTTCATTAACAATGGAGTCGATTCTTTTCAATACGTTGCCATCCATCTTAACTTCTTGCGGTTGTTGATAGGATAAACGTACTTTGTTTGTTTTCAATCCGGTCCCGTATTCGAATAATCCGGAGATAGTTACCGGTAATATTCCTTTTACGGGGATTCCGCCCATCAGGATTTCGGCTGCAGCATTTTGAGCGCCGGGCGTGTTTTCGTAGGCTAAAATCACCGATTGGGCATTCACAATGCTTAATGTATATTTGCTAAGCGTATACGGGGAGGTGAAAAAACACAGGTGAACTTCTTTATCTTTTATTAGCGTTTGAAGCGCCGGCAAATCGTTTATTTTGTCGGAATGAATACTGCAAATGATTCGAGAATAATTGGCTAATTGTTTGAAAACGCTGTCGATTTCATCCCGTCTCGCATTAGGGGAGCATTGGAAATAATCGAATGAATCATACAAAGCTAATCGATCCGTAAAAGCCGAATTCTCATTCTGCCCGATGGAAAGAATCGCGATTCTGTTTTGATCCAATCCTTGAATCGGAAGCAGGTTGTTATTGTTTTTAAGAAGGGTAACGGATTCGTTGTTCAATTTTTGAATCAGCCATTCGGTATAGTCCGTATGGATACGCTGTCGGAGTCCTCTCAACTCAATCGGTTTGTATTGATTGAGTCCGGTGATGTATTTGTACTGAAGTATTTTTTTGCAGCTTTCTTCTATGGCCGCAAGACTTAAAACTCCCGATTCCAAAGCTTTTTTTATTGCTGCAAAATCAGTAACAATACTTCCCGGTGATACTAATACATCGTTTCCTGCCTGTAAAGCCAAAACACAACGGTTGTCTTTCTTGGAAACAGCGCCATTCATTTCCAAAGCGTCAGTAAAGGTTAAGCCTCTAAATCCCCATTCGTCTTTTAATAAACCTGTTACAATTTTAGGCGATAGAGAAGCAGCTAAATCGGGTGAATTGTCCAATGCCGGGACGGATAAATGGCCGGTCATGATTCCGGCTAAACCTTCTTGAACAAATTGAGAAAACGGTCGGAGTTCGACTTCGTCTAATTGAGCCTTCGAATTCTTAATAACAGGCAAGGTTTTATGGGAATCTTCAGAAGTGTTGCCGTGACCCGGAAAATGTTTTCCGACGGAAATAATTTTTTGACTTTCCAATCCTTTCGCATACTCAATTCCTTTTTCAGAGACTGCTTGTTGGTTTTCTCCGAAAGAGCGTGTACCAATTACCGGATTGTTCGGATTATTGTTAACATCCAATACCGGAGCGAAATTAATCTGAACGCCGAGTTCTCGGCATTCTCTCCCTACTTCTTCTCCGTACAACCGAATGAGTTCGTTATTGGTAATAGCGCCCAACATCATGTTTTTGGGAAAACGGGGCGTATCTTTGAGGCGCATGGATAAACCCCATTCGCCGTCGAAAGTGATCCATAACGGGATACGTGATGCGTTTTGAAAGGCGTTTGCGCTCACGGCCTGATCGGATAAAGTCCCCCCTGCGAATAAGATTCCGCCGATTTTATAGGTATTGATTTTTTTGATTAGCGATTCTTGATTGGAATCACTCGGATCGGCTTTCAGAACAATCAGTTGTCCAATTCGCTCATCAACGGACATCGAATCGAAAATGGAATCGACCCATTGATTCATTTTCTGCCGATCGACTTCTTGAAATAAATTCGGAAGTTTTTGTGCGGTAGAAAAAACAAAGGATAGCAGCAGGAGCGGTAGCATGCCGGCAGTTGATCCATGCGACTTGCTTCTACAATCGTTCATATTCAATAAATGTAAATGAATAAGGATTTCTTTCATCGGCAGGGAAAGTTTCTCTGCCGATTTCCTTCCATTTGGTTTGCTCGATGAGCGGGAAAAAAGCGTCGGCTTCCGGGAAAGCGGCATGAATCCGGGTGATGTAGAGTTTGTCGGCTACCGGCAAAGCCTGTTCATAAATTTGGGAGCCTCCGGTGATAAAAACTTCCGTTTCGTCGATACATTTCAGAAGTGCATGATCCAAAGAAGAATAGACTTCTGCGTCTTTAATGGTTAAGCCGGTATTTCGGGTGATAATCATATTTCGCCGATTGGGCAGCGGGCCGTTTGGCAACGATTCAAAGGTTTTACGACCCATGATGATCGTATGTCCCGATGTGATTTCTTTAAAGCGCTTCAAGTCGGAAGGGATCCGACACAGTAATTGGTTGTCTTTCCCGATTTCATTGTTCTTACCGAGAGCGGCAATAATAGAGATAATCATACAGCAACTGTTCCTTTAATATGAGGATATGGGTTATATCCTATCAATTCAAAATCTTCGTAACGAAAATCAAAAATACTTTTTACTTCGGGATTGATTTTCATTATCGGTAAAGTACGTGGCTCGCGAGTCAGCTGTAGTTTTACTTGTTCCAAATGATTGACATAAATATGAGCGTCGCCGAAAGTATGCACAAAATCACCCGGTTGAAGTTCGGCCACCTGAGCCATCATATGCAACAACAGTGAATAGGATGCGATGTTAAACGGAACGCCTAAAAAGATATCGGCGCTTCGTTGATATAATTGCAAAGATAGTTTTCCTTCCGCAGCATAAAATTGGAAAAAGCAATGGCAAGGGGGCAGTTTCATGGAAGGAATTTCCGCAGGGTTCCACGAACTAACAATGATCCGTCGCGAATCGGGATGGTTTTTCAACAGATCAACCGCTTGACTGATTTGGTCGATAGCACCTCCCGAATAGTTGGGCCAAGAACGCCATTGAGCTCCGTAGATAGGGCCTAAGTCCCCATTTTCATCCGCCCATTCATTCCATATCCTTACTCCATTTTCATTCAAATACCGAATGTTGGTATCTCCCTTCAAAAACCAAAGCAGTTCGTAAATGATGGATTTCAAATGCAATTTTTTTGTTGTCAGCATCGGAAAACCTTCAGATAAATCGAATCGCATCTGGTGTCCGAAAATACTGATAGTCCCTGTTCCCGTCCGATCTTCTTTCTTTACGCCTTCGGAAAGGACTCTGTCTAATAAATTCAAATATTGTATCATTGAGAAACTGCTTTTTTTATACGGGCGAAACTGAAAAAGAACAGCGCTAACGAAGCGACCGAAAGCCACCAAGTCGAACCGGTGCCGATGGTGTCGATTTTTTGTGTGATATCGGGCGAGTTTTGGAATAAATAATAAGCGCCAACGCTGAAAAAATTATTGGTAAAATGCGCTAATACGGGAATCCAAATTGTCTTTGAGTAATACATCAGATATCCTAACCAAGCGCCTAAAAGCATGCGGGTAATAAAACCGTAAAATTGGAGGTGAATAGCGCTGAATAAGATAGCAATGATCCATATTACCGCATGAGGATTTCGAATGAATTTCCCGAAAAGCGTTTGTAATAATCCCCTAAACATAAATTCTTCACAGATAGCGGCAACAACGCAAATGGCCAGAAAATTAAAAACAATGGTCGGGATATTTTTTGTATCGAGCATTAAATCCGTTACTCGAGTCGCTTCCACTTCCGCTTCTTTCATCCAAGCTTCCAAGCCTTTGAGGAATTCCGGAAACACCATTTGCTGATTGAGTGAATAAGTCCAATTAAGAAAAGGAACGGCTGTAATCATGCTTATTACGACCCAAACGGCAACAGGCAAATAAACCGGTTGATCCATCCGAAGGTATTCCTTATAATTATCGCTTAACATCCAAGCGCAAATGACAGCCGGGAAAAGAAATACCCCTACTTCGTATAAAAACTCCGTCCCTCTCATTATATCCGGATAATCAAGCAGTTGAAAATCCTTAATGAGTTCGGGCGAAATTCCTACTTTAAAAACAATCAATAGCAAAGAAAGAGACGATGCAAGAAGCATACCTAAAGAAATGACAGCTAAAAGCATCAAAATTTGTACAAATATCGAAGCATTTTTAAATGCCGCTTTCAAAAACATAGTCTAAAGTTTTTAATTCATAATTCATAATTCATAACTCATAACTCAATCTTAGTCTCTATCTGTAAAATACTTTTGAAATTGGGTACGCTCATGCAAAGAAGGATCTTTTAAACAGACCATATTCAATTTACTTTTGAAGTCCCCAATGGAACGAAAATTCATAACATTCATCCATTCTTCAATTCCTCGTTTCATGACTGAAATAATTTCATTTCCATGTTGATAGACGGTACTGCATATTTCTACCGCGGAGGCTCCGCTAAGAATGCATTTGACAACGCCTTCCCAGTCGTGAATTCCGGTGCAGGAGGCAATGGAAGCATTTGGAATTTTATTGCTGACAATGGGTGTCCATCGAAGCGTATCGGCAATATCCGTATCGGAACTGAAAACATCGCCTGAATGAATCCGCAGTTTGTGAATATCTATATCCGGCTGGTAAAATCGGCTGAATAAAACAATCCCATCGGCGCCTGCAACATGCAAATCGGAAGCCAGCTGCAGAATATGACTGAAATATTTACTGATTTTTACAATGACCGGAATTGAAATCAATGCTTTTACCTTTTCAGTAATCTGTAAATAAAGCCTTTCAAGTAAATTAGTATATCCTTTGTTTTCTGTACATAAGGCAAAAATATTTAATTCGATCGCATCGGCTCCGGCCATTTCGATTTGTTGGACGAAATTAATCCAATTGCCTGCTTTATGGCAAATAATGCTGGCAATTACAGGGATGTGACATCTTTTCTTTGTTTCTTGAATCAAGTGTAGATAATCAGTAATCTGCATGCCTTTCATACCGGTTCGGCTTGAATCACCTGTTTTTTGGGGAAGGATTTGTGTTGATGTTTTCGTTTGTATTTCAATTTGTTCTTCATATATCGATTGCAGAATAATTGCTCCGGCTCCCGCTTTTTCAAGTTCTTGGTTTTTTTCCGGAGAGCTTGTTAATCCTGAACTCGCAATAATAATCGGGTTGGGTAGGTTTAAACCGGCGAATGTTGTTTTAAAAAAATTCATCATATAACTTCGAGTGAATGATTAAAAGCACAAAGCTATTAATTTTTACAGAAATAAACTAATTTTTGCATTTTTTTAACGTGGCCCAAACAGCTTACTTCCAATGCGGATCATTGTACTTCCTTCTTTTACAGCAATGATATAATCGTCGCTCATACCGATTGACAATTCGTTAAATGAATCGTTTTTTGCAAAATAATCATTTTTTATCTTATTGAAAAATAAATGAAGCTGATGAAATTCATCACGGATTCGGGCTTGATTGTCGGTGAATGTAGCCATGCCCATCAAGCCGGATACAACAAGATTGCTCATCGTATCGAATGCTTTGTTTTTCAGTAACTCCTCTATTTCATTATAGGAAAAGCCGAATTTTTGTTCTTCTTGGGCAATATGAATTTGAAGCAACACTCGTATTTCCCGTTTGCATTTAGCGGCTTCTTTATTCACTTTTTCAGCCAATTTCAAGCGATCGATGCTTTGAATGGTATGAATAAACGGGGCAATGTATTTTACTTTATTTTCTTGCAGATGACCAATAAAATGCCATTCAATGTCTTTGGGCAAATGCTCATACTTGGGAAGCAACTCCTGCACGCGGTTTTCTCCGTAAATCCGTTGACCGACCCGATAGGCTTCCATGATTACGGATTCGGATTGGAACTTGGAAACGGCAAGCAAGCGGACGTTTGCCGGCAATTCGTTTTTTATTTGATTGATTCTTTCTGCAACACCCATGGATTATTCTGTCGGTTTGGTTGAAAACGGGAAAACATCCATGATTAGCGTTTCGGTAACAGAGGCTATTGTATAATCGGCTAAAGTCCCTTTCATTCCGGTTTCTAAAACGGTAATGGCTTCTTTAATATCCGACGCTTGCGCCAGCATCTGCGCCGCAGTCTTTCTCTCTGCTCCGCTTGTTTCATCCAAACTGATAAAAAATACTTTAAACTTATAGTAACGATCACCGTTTTTATTAAAAAATAATTCCGCAATTCGCGCCCTTTTAATATCCGTAACCATAAAATCGCCGCTGATGGTTGGCTTCATTTCTTCGATTATTCGGGCTTCAGCTTCCGTAAAAGATAGAGCATCAACTAAATAAGGTTCGCTCACTTTTTTTGTGACCCCGGTATCCATCATTTTTTCATACGAAATTTTACATTCAAACCAATTCATTTTTTATGTTTATTTTGAGATTATATTTTCAATCGTCAAAGATAATAATTTTCAAAATCGGATGAATAAATACTTCTATTTTTTCTTATTTTTATTTGTTAGCGTATGGAGTAATTGCTTTATCTTTCTTTTTATTAACAAGAACGGCAAGTTTATGTTAAAAACCCTTAATTCAATCATGTAAATTAAACTTTTAAATAAGCGATTTGTCTAATTTTTTAACTTAAAGTACATACCTACTTATATGAAAATTTTCGGGAATTTAATTTTCTTCGCGCTATTCTGCTCATTGACAGCTTTTAGTCAAACCGGCTTGACACTATCCGGAACACTCATTGATAAAGAAAGCCATGAACCGATTCTTGCCGGTTCGTTAGAGTTATCGCGCGCGAAAGACAGTGTTTATGTGGCTGGAAACATCAGTAATGCGAAAGGGGAATTTGTTTTCCGAAGTCTGAAGCCGGATCGATATATTTTAAAAGTCAGTTATATAGGGTATAAGACACTTTTCAAAAACATAACGCTGACCGGGAATGAACCCACTACCCGTTTAGGCGTATTACTCATGGAGCCCAACGAAATCCTTTTGAAAGAAGCCGTAGTTGAAGGAAAACGTCCGGAGATAATCGTAAAAAACGATACTTTGGAATATGATGCAGCGACTTATAAAACCACCGACAACGACGTTGTAGAAGATTTGCTGAAGAAATTACCGGGCATTCAAGTCGATCAAGACGGAAAAATTACCGCACAAGGGAAATCGGTCAACCGAATGTATGTCAACGGGAAAGAATTTTTTACGGATGATCCTCAAATCGCTTCGAAGAATGTGCCTGCTGAAATGATTGATAAAGTGCAAGTCTATGATCGAAAATCGGAAATGTCGCAAATGACCGGTTTCGACAACGGAGATGAAGAAACGGTGATCAATCTGACAGTACGCCCTGGCATGATGCAAGGAACGATTGGAACCGTTCAATTGGGAGCCGGACAAGACGTGCAAAACGACAACGATTTACGATACAGCGAAAATGCCTTTGCCAGCCATCAACGCGGAAGCGACCGTTACACATTAATCGCTCGCGCCAATAACAATAATAATATGGGTGGAGCCGATATTATGGGCGCAGGTGGTGGCGGAGGTGGCGGAGGAATGAGAGGAGGCGGCGGAGGTCCGGGCGGAGGCGGCGGTCCGGGCGGAGGCGGCGGAGGCTTCAGCTCTCCCGGAATCACGAAGGCGCAAAATTATATGGCCAATATCAATAAAGAATTTTCTCCCAAACTCAATCTGAACGGCGATGTCCGTTACGGCAAACAAGAGCGGAATACTCTTTCTAACGTTAGCCAGATTACCTTTGCTCAACTTCTTACGCAGCAAGAAACGATCAAGCAAAACACAATGAATTCGGGTAACAATGTCGCTTCCAATCTCCGCATCGATTGGAAACCGAATGAACAAAACACTTTGGTTTTCCGTCCGAATTTCCGTTATAATCAAACGGAAAGGAATGGCAATGAATTGGATAAACGAGTGAATCTGAATAATCAATCGACACTCTTGGATTCAAAATCCCTAACCTCATCCCATGGAAATACATCCGGGTTTGGAGGTACCCTGGATTATTCTTTCAAAATGTCGAAACCCGGAAGAGTATTTAGTATCAGCTTGAGCGGAAACTATAATAATAATTATTCCCAACCGAAAAACATTACCTACGATTGGAATTCGATCGACAGTCTCTATTCCCTTATTCGTCAAAATCAAATCGCCGAAAATAAAAGTTTGACCGATAATATACGAGCAACAGTTTCTTTTGTAGAACCGATCGGTCATAATAATTATATACAATTGCTGTATCGCTATTCGTTTTCTGAAACAGAAAGCAAGAATTCAACCTACAATTTATTAGCTTCTGCGGGTTTAACGGTGGTTGATACCGCAGGTATCGTACCGGGTCAAAGTCGTACGATTATGAGAAATGCAACCGATCATCGGATAGGAATCAACTTCAAAGCCGACCGTAAAAAATATAATCTTACATTTGGATTCAACGTCGATCCGTCCACAGCGACCAATGAAACCTATCAGCCAAAAGCGGGAAGCGTTCCCACTCAATATATACCGAAAGATTTTTCCGGAAAATTACCGCTTATTAAGGGTGATTCGTTGATTTCCACCATCCCGATCAAAGTGACTAATTATTCTCCAACTGTGAATTTCAGATATAATATCGACCAACGCTCCAACTTGCGGATCACCTACGATGGAGAGACCGATCAACCTTCTGCCGACCAGCTTCGGGATTATCCCAATGTGGATATTAATCGACCGAACGATGTTACCCGAGGAAATCCGAATTTGAAACCGAGTTATACCAATAATCTTCGGGTAGAATTCAATAAATATGTAGCTGCGACTCAATTGATGTATCGGTTTATGGTAAATGGGAGCTACGTTGTTAATGATATTATTACGATTACCCAAGTGCAAGCGTCCGGAAGAGGAAATTTAACGACTTACCAAAATATTAACGGAAATTGGAATGCGTTTCTGATGGGAATGTTTAATAAACCCCTAAGTAAAAAATTCTCAATCGGGAATTCGCTGATGACCCGTTTAACCGAAGATAATTCGTACATAGAAAATAATAAAAACACGATGCAGAGTCGTATGATTATGGACAATCTGAATTTACGAATTCAACCCAACAGCAACCTTTATATTGGAATGAACGGAATGATCAATTATAACAAAATTACTTATACAGCTGTGGCAGATAGGAATCAGAACCTTTACAATTATTCGACAGGCGCCAATGTTCTTTGGACCTTCCTCCCGCGATGGACTTTCGATAGCGATATTAATTGCAATTGGAGAGACGGTTATCCGGCCGGATATAATGTTTCTCAAACGCTTTGGAATGCGGCTATTACTTGGCAGTTATTTAAGAAACAATCGGGAACCGGATCTTTCAAATTACAGATATTCGATATTCTAAAGGATCGGAAAAATATCTCAACGACACAATCGGCAAGCGCCCTTCAATTTTCATCAACCAATGTCATTCCGAGTTATTTTATGGCAAGTTTTATCTATCGTTTTTCCATATTCCCGAATTCAAGCTTTTTAAAGGAGAGCGATATGTCTCCGCGACGATATGATCGAGGCGGGCCACCTCCGGGCGGATTCGGAGGCGATAGAAGAAGGTTCTAAGCGAGAGTCCCGGTCTGTTTTGTGTTATTGTGAATGCAACAGAAAATTGATAGGATTTTTTTTACCTCATAAAACTTGTTTTTTTTCTAAAAAAACCATTATCTTTGTTCTTTCAATGATAATCAAATTAAAAATTAACAGATGATGAAACGTTTTTTTACTCTTTTATTATTTGCAACGGGAACAGCCTCGTTGCTCTGTGCGCAAGTAACAATGACAAAAGCAAGTCATGGTTTCTTTCCCGGACAAAATCATGAATGTCGGGAAGTTCAATGTCAATCGCCCGGTGAAACCGGTAAGAATTGTGTTTGGGATTTCAGCAAAGCAACCCTTTTGGACAAAGAAAGTTCCGTCTCGGATTTGACCGATGAAGGGGGAACTATTAAGGCTGGCAGAAACGACGGCGTTGAATTCTTTTTCGTGAATACGGAAAGTGCGAATGAATATTGGGGATATAAAGCAGGTAATGCAAGCCTTCAATTAACTGTACCGATTGTAAAAACCCAATATCCACAGACGTTTGGCACCCAATTTTCAGGGAAATTTTCGGGGATTTATTCCATAGAAGGTTCAAACTACACAAGCACGGTGGAAGGAACGTATTCTACATTCGCCGATGCGATCGGTGTCATAAAACTTCCGAATGAAAATACTTTTACTGCTTTACGAGTTAAAACAACCGAAGGGAATCCCGTCTTCGAACGGGTAAAATATCTTTGGTATGCACAAGAGATTCATTTACCGATTTTTGTCATTATGGAAGAATATTCCATCGCAGCCGATGGAACCAGAAGCTTGTTAACCGCTCAATCATATATAAATACGAAAGCGGAAAAAAGTCCGACATCGGTTGAACCTTCGGCAGAACCATTTTCAATTCAAGTTTATCCGAATCCTTTCAAAGATGAATTGCAACTGAACTATACTGTATCCGGAAAAGCGTCTGTAACGGTTGCGTTATACTCTCCAAGCGGAACGCAATTAGCAACTTTAGTATCCAATCAAGTGCAAAGCGGTTCGCAAACGATTTCCCGAAATGTTTCGAAATATACGCAACAATCGGGCATTTATTTATTGAAAATAACTATAGGAGATAAAACCTATACCGAAAAATTGGTGAAAAACTAATTTTCCAACCCTGCAATCAAGCCCTGTGCATCACTGCACTTCAGACCCCTCTTACCCTGTGCATCATACCTTTTCACTATGCGCAGAGTGAGGGGTTTACCCTTACAAATCGCGGAAGGGGTGAGATAGGTTCAGCACATTCAAAGATTCCACTTTTAATAAGCGATTTTTTAGTTTTTCCATTTCACTTCGGCGGATTATTAAAGTCATTTCACAATTCGTATCAAACTTTCGTGTAAGAATATCCGGATTCATTTCTTTCACGATTTTCATGACTTCATTGAGAAAGGGATAGGAAAAGCCGATGGTAATCGATTCGTTCACCGTTTTTTCGATAATTTCTGCATGCGTGATTGCATCGGAAGCGGCAGCGCGATAAGCTGCAATTAATCCGCTTGTTCCCAATTTGATTCCACCGAAATAACGAACAACAACAATTAAAATATCCGTCAAACCATGGGCGTTAATCACTCCCAAAATCGGTTTCCCCGCAGTGGAAGAAGGTTCCCCGTCGTCGTTTGCATGATAATTTAAACGATCCGCCCCCAGCATATAGGCTCGACATACATGGTGAGCATCGAAATATTGTTTGCGGAAAGCATCGATTTTTTCTTTTATTTCATCTGTCGTTTGTACAGGAAGAGCATAAGATATAAACTTACTCCTCTGCTCGGTATAATAGCCTTCCGCAATCGCTTTTATCGTTTTGAAAACATCAACTTTCAATTCCAAATTCCCAATTCATAACTCATAACTCATAATTCATAACTCTTTAATACGCTCTTGCGAATACCACTCGTTGAGCCGATGGTTTACCGGTGACCATACATTTGCCCGGCGTTTTATCTCCTTCCATCGGGATACAGCGGATGGTTGCTTTTGTTTCTTCTTTGATTTGTTCTTCTGTTTCCGGCGTACCGTCCCAATGCGCTAAAATAAATCCCCCGGCTTCGATTTTTTCTTTAAATTCTTCGTAAGTATCAGCGGTAAAAGTTTGTGAAGCACGAAAATTGAATGCTTTCCGGTAAATATTTTGCTGAATGCTATCCAACAAATCTTTCACATAAGAAGTTATGTTCTCAATACTTACAGTTTCTTTCGTCAAAGTATCTCGACGAGCGGCTTCAACAGTGTTATTTTCCAAGTCGCGCGCGCCGATTGCTAAACGAACCGGAACGCCTTTCAATTCGTATTCGGCGAATTTCCATCCCGGTTTTTTATTTTGGGAATTATCATATTTCACGCTGATGCCTAAGGCTTTCAAATCGGATACGATTCCGGCGACTTTGGCGTCGATTTGCGCTAATTGTTCATCCGTTTTATAAATTGGAACAATAACCACTTGATGTGGAGCTAATTTCGGAGGAAGCACCAAACCATTATCATCCGAATGAGCCATAATCAGCGCTCCCATCAAACGGGTGGAAACGCCCCAAGAAGTCGCCCATACAAATTCGCGTTGCCCGGTTTTAGATAAAAATTGGACATCGAAAGCTTTGGCGAAGTTTTGCCCTAAGAAATGCGTAGTGCCTGCCTGTAAGGCCTTTCCGTCTTGCATTAAAGCTTCGATGCAATAGGTATCGACTGCGCCGGCAAATCGTTCGCTGATGGATTTCACTCCTTTCAAAACAGGAACTGCCATGTATTTTTCGGCAAATTCGGCATATATATCAAGTATTTTTAATGTTTCTTCTATGGCCTCCTCTTCAGTGGCATGCGCCGTATGACCTTCCTGCCAAAGAAATTCCGCAGTGCGGAGAAACAAGCGGGTACGCATTTCCCAACGCACCACGTTTGCCCATTGATTGATTAAAATCGGTAAATCCCTGTAAGACTGTATCCATCCTTTGTAAGTATTCCAAATAATGGTTTCTGAAGTAGGGCGAATAATAAGTTCTTCTTCCAAGCGAGCTTCCGGATCAACGACCACGCCTTTGCCGTCGGGGTCGTTTTTCAGTCGGTAATGCGTTACGACTGCACATTCTTTGGCAAATCCTTCTACATGATCCGCTTCTTTACTCATAAACGACTTGGGAATGAAGAGAGGAAAATAGGCATTAACATGACCTGTTTCTTTAAACATATCGTCTAATTGTCGCTGCATTTTTTCCCAAATTGCATAACCGTAAGGCTTGATGACCATACATCCGCGAACTGCCGAATTTTCAGCCAAATCAGCTTTTATTACCAAGTCGTTATACCATTGAGCATAATTTTCGCTTCTCGAAGTTAACTCTTTTATTTCTACTGCCATATTGTATAATTTATCTTTGTTTTTATATACGAATTTTGGTGTGCAAAGTTAGCGAAATAATTTGAGACGAATCATTCACATCTCGCAGATTTATTGCTTTTTTAAGAATTATCGCATTTTTCCGGCAAATATTTTATAATTTTGCAAACATAAAAGAAATGATATGATAAAAAATAAGCCGGCCAATAAACCAAACGGAAATTCTTCTTCTCCTTCGGGGTGGAAGCAATTTTTGAAAAGCAATGCAACACATTTTATTGCGGGTTTAATCATTTTTGTTGTTACGATCTATGTTGCTCTCGCAATGCTTTCTTACTTTTTTACCGGAGCTGCCGATCAAAGTAAAATTGAAGGTATTCCTTTTTATCATTGGGGAAGTGTTGAAGGTTTAACTAATTGGACCGGTCTACGTGGAGCTATCTTAAGCGACTGGCTGATGAACAAGGGATTCGGAGTTTCTACTTTTTTTATGCTTCTTTTTTTTGTATTCGTTGGATTGCGTTTAATGAAAGCCAAATACGTTAATCTGATTAAATATTTTATTCTTTGTTCCATTCTTACAATTTGGACATCGGTTACTTTGTCTTTTCTTTTCGGCGGATTTTTCAAGGATTCTGCTTATTATTATATCGGGGGGGCACATGGTCATATTTTGTCCGAAAAAATAATCAATAACTTCGGCGTTACGGGTACAATCCTGTTAATTATCGTTGTACTGATAGCTATTTTGGTGATGTTGTCTTCCCGAACCATTCCTTTCTTACAAAACCTATTTACATGGAAACCGAAAAAAGTAAAAGAGAAAAAAGAAGATAATAAAGGTAATAAAACTCCGGAGTTAGAAATAATTGCGCCGGTTTCCGAGGACAAACGCATTTCTTCGGTATCGGAAAAGCCGGATCAAAAAAACAAACGGGAGGAATCCAATCCGGCGATCGACTTTATAGTCAACGTACCCAATCCGGACAAACCGGAAGAACCGTTAAATATCGGTTCTGATTCCCATCCCGGTACATCAAAAATAGCTGCTCGAAAAGAAGACGATAGCGACTACAATGCTTTGTCGGAATTAGGCGTTTACGATCCGACGCTTGATTTATCGTCTTACAAAAAGCCTCCTCTCGACTTGTTAAAACGATATGATCAGGCTGAAACCCAGGTTGATATGGCGGAGCAAAACGAAAATAAGAATAAAATCATACAAACGCTCGAAAATTTCGGAATCAGCATTAAGTCCATCAAAGCGACGGTCGGTCCGACCGTAACGCTTTATGAAATTGTTCCGGAAGACGGGGTGCGAATCACTAAAATACGAAATTTGGAAGATGATATTGCCATGAATTTGGCTGCCTTGGGCATTCGTATCATTGCCCCGATGCCCGGTAAAGGAACGGTCGGAATTGAAGTCCCGAACAAAGACCCGCAAATCGTTTCCATGCATTCCATCATTGCCTCCCGAAAATTTCAGGAATCGACTTACGATTTACCGATCGCTTTGGGTAAAACGATTACCAACGAAGTTTTTATGATTGATTTGACCAAAACGCCTCATTTGCTGGTTGCAGGCGCGACGGGACAAGGCAAGTCGGTTGGCCTGAATGCCGCTATTACCTCGTTATTATACAAAAAACATCCGGCAGAGCTGAAATTCGTACTGATTGACCCGAAAATGGTGGAATTCAGTATTTATTCCTGTATTGAAAAGCATTTTTTGGCTAAACTTCCCGATGCTGAGAAGCCGATTATTACCGATTTTACCAAGGTTATCTATACCTTGAATTCCATAACCAAAGAAATGGATGAGCGATATGAATTATTGGAAAAAGCGGGTTCCAGAAATGTAAAGGAATACAATGAAAAGTTTATTAACCGGCGGCTGAATCCTCAGAAAGGGCACCGATTTATGCCTTATATTGTGGTAATCATCGATGAGTTTGGCGATCTGATTATGACCGCAGGCAAGGAAATTGAACAACCGATCGCCCGTATTGCTCAAAAAGCTCGAGCAGTAGGTATCCACATGATTATTGCTACACAAAGACCAACAACCAATATAATTACCGGTACGATCAAGGCGAACTTTCCGGCGAGAATTGCATTCAAAGTGATTTCTATCATCGATTCTCGAACGATTTTAGACACGCAAGGAGCCAATCAATTGGTGGGTCGAGGCGATATGCTCTATACCCAAGGAAACGACATGACTCGTATCCAATGCGCTTTTGTCGATACTCCCGAAGTAGAACGAATTTCCAAATTCATCGCAGGCCAACAAGGATATCCCACTGCGCATTTACTTCCCGAGTATGTTGAAGAAGGTAACGGCAAACTAACAAGCGCCGATCTTTCCGAACTTGACCCGTTGTTTGAAGAATCGGCCCGATTAATTATTACCCATCAACAAGGCTCCACCTCCCTTATCCAAAGAAAGTTTTCAATCGGTTATAATCGCGCCGGACGAATAATGGATCAATTGGAAATAGCCGGAATTGTCGGACCGATACAAGGCAGCAAACCTCGAGAAGTATATATTCAAGATGAATACCGCTTAGAACAAATTCTTAAAACTTTGAACGGATGAACTCAATACGTAATTTCTTAATAATCCCGGCTGTCCTGTTTACGGCAGTTTCCGTATTTCCTCAAAAGGATGCAAAAGCCAAAGAACTATTGGATAAAACATCGGTCATGCTTAATCAATCCGGTGGAATATCCACCGTTTTTACTTTAAATATCAATGACGAAGTTCGTAAAATTAAAGAAAGTTTTGAAGGACAAATTTTATTGCAAGGAGCTAAATTCTTTTTGGATACTCCGGATCAAACGGTTTGGTTCGACGGAAAAACACAATGGGTCTATAATAAATCCATTGAAGAAGTCAATATTCTGGAGCCGCAACCGCAAGACATTCAGACTTTAAATCCGATTTCGGTTTTCGAATTGTATAAGACCGATTGCGATTACAAATACAAAGGTGAAAAAAATGATCTTCAAAAACGAAAAGTTCGAGAAGTATCTCTTTTCCCGAAAAATAAAAAACAAGATATCCGGCAAATAGATATTCAAATGAATGCCGGCGATGGGATGCCGGTTTTTTTTCGGATCCTCAATAAAGATAAATCCGAATACAAAATTTTTATCAATAAATATCAAACCCAAATGTCTTTTCCGGATAGTCAATTTGTTTTTAATAAAATGAAATATCCGAAAGCGGAAATAAATGATTTAAGATGAACAGGAACGAATCAGAAAAAATAAAATGCTTAATAATCGGCTCGGGGCCGGCCGGCTACACAGCAGCTATTTATGCTTCCCGGGCGAATTTATCGCCGGTATTGTATGAAGGCATGCAACCCGGAGGACAGCTAACCACTACTTCCGAAATTGAGAATTTTCCCGGCTATCCGAACGGAATTTCCGGATTAACGATGATGGATGAATTAAAAGAACAAGCTGCCCGCTTTGGAGCTGACATTCGTCGAGGGGTCGTCACCGGATGCGACTTATCTCAATCTCCTTTTAAAGTGACGATTGACGGAGAAAAGTCGATCGAGTCGGAAACCGTTATCATCTGCACCGGCGCAACCGCAAAATATTTGGGGCTACCCGATGAGGCCAAATACAGAGGAATGGGTGTATCGGCTTGCGCAGTATGCGACGGCTTTTTCTATCGTAAAAAAAATGTAGCTGTTGTCGGCGGTGGAGATTCCGCATGCGAAGAAGCGTTTTATTTAGCCGGGATAGCCAATAAAGTTTATTTGATTGTCCGTAAAGGTTTTTTACGAGCTTCTCAAGTTATGCAAAATCGCGTATTCAATCATCCCCAAATTGAAATCCTGTTTCATACGAATACCCTTGGATTATTTGGAAAAAACGGTGTGGAGGGCGCTCATTTAATAAAGTATGCGGGTGAACCGAACGAAGAACAATTCGATATTGCCATCGACGGTTTTTTCTTGGCCATCGGTCACAAGCCTAATTCGGATGTATTCAAAAACTATTTGAATTTAGATGAAAACGGATACATTCAAACGGTTTGGGGAACAACGAGAACCAATATCCCCGGCGTATTTGCGGCAGGCGATGTAGCCGACCCGCATTACCGGCAAGCAGTAACTGCAGCCGCTACCGGTTGTATTGCTGCCATTGAAGCGGAACGTTTTTTAATGCGAATTTGATTGATAGTCTTTTATAAATCCCGTACACAACCAATTGGCTAAAGCTTCCCGATTATTATATAACATAAAGCGCTTTTGGTCGTTCTCGTTTTGCATATTGGCTAATTCCACAAAAATGGAAACGGGCGTAGTATTACTTAATACATACAACGGACGCGTAGAAACAGTTCCGGAAAATCCTCTGTCAGGCTGATGTTTATCATACAAACTACGAAAAGTTTTCCGCATGGTCTCAGCCAATTTCAGACTTCTTGCTTTATTCTGCTTCATTTTCTGATAATAGAAAAAGACATCTAATTGTTTGTTCTTGCTTCGGCTATCCAAATGAATAAAAATGGCTCGTTGGTATTTTTCTTTTGCTCTAAAACTTAAACGGTTAATTTCATTCGTCTGTTGTTTCAAACGAGCAATTTGACTCGATGAAATTGCTTTTCCCATGCAAGTCTCATTTTTACTGTTATTTAAATACATGTCATCGCGAATTCCATCCTTCGCATCCTGAATAATGATGTGAACGGTTGCGCCATGTTGCAGCAAATTTCGAGCCAAACGCAACACAATATCATAAGCATATTCATCTTCATGTAATTCTCGTCCATCGACTTTGGCTACTGCTCCCGGATCAGGTCCTCCGTGTCCGCTGACTAAATAGAAACATGCGCCTGCTAATGCGTTGTCTATAATTTCATAATTCTTGTATTTTTCACCGAACAAAGGACGGGTGCCAATTCGACCTTTTCCGGAAATATCTGTATTTCCTTTTTTAATTGTATCGTTTTTTACAAGTGGCGGTAAAAGATAATATGTTCCACGATGTAATACATTTGATTTACCTAATTTACTTTTGTTTAAGCGGATAAATTCGTCAACCTGTTTTGCATCCGGTCGGTTGTTTCTCCTCAAAAAAGCATGAATTCCTTCTCCCTTACGTGGGGTATCTTTCTCATGACCGAATGCGAAAGCAAAGCATAGGCTGAAAATCAAAAACAAATAAATAGGTTTCATTAAAAATTGTGAATGTATTTTGTGTTATTTTTAGTTTTTATAACCGTAGTTAAATTCACCCGGATCATGCAAAGATAGTGTTTTTTAGCCGAAAAATAGTATCTTTGTCGTAAAAATATCGGCTGTATGTGAAAATTACCGAATGATTGCAAACTTTCAAACAAATGATATACAGATGAAAAAAAATGTTTTACTACTGATCTTTCCGGTGCTGTTATCGTCCATAACGGCATCTGCAACTAAGCTCGTATCTGCAAGTATATTAGACAAAGACTATATTATGCTCTATTTTCGCGATGGCGATGTTACTTTCAACGAACGCGCATTTTCCGGCTGGCCGCTTTACTACAACGATGGCGCTGATACCGGCATCAATTCGCTCGTTTTAAACGGGCAAAATTTGAATTTGACCTATATAAACAATTTAACCAATTGGAAGATATCATCGACCGACGATACCGGTTTTGGAGCAGCAGGTATCTCGCCTGTAAACATTTCCCGAAAATCAAAATTAGGGTGTATGGCTCAAATGGGATGGAACAATACAACTTCCGACTTTAATTACGATTGGGCGTATGAGCATACCGTTTTCCTTAGGTTACCCCGGTCGATGACGCCCGGAAAAACTTATACGATTAAAATACCGGTAAGCCTATATAGCGATGTGACAACAAAAACAATTACCTTCGACATCTTTAACAGCCGAAGCGAAGCCGTGAAAGTAAATATTGTGGGTTACTCCACAGCCAATAGCATTAAATCGGCCGATGTTTATATCTGGATGGGCGATGGCGGCGCACGCGACTATTCGTCTTTTGTCGGTAAAAAAGTATATATCTATAATACCGATACCAAAGAAAGTCAAGTAGTAGGAACGCTCGCTCTGTGGAAACCCGCCGCTGCGGAAATGGGGCATCAAATGCTCCAATCAAGCGTATGGAAAGCTGATTTTACCGGATTTAACACTGCCGGAAATTATCGCTTGGCTGTCGAAGACGTTGGATGCAGCGACGATTTCACCATCAGCGATGATATTTACCGAGAACCATTTAAAGTTTCAACGCAAGGTTTTTATTATATGCGCATTGGAGAGAACAGCCTTGCTTCGGGCGTTTCTCCCGTTTCACGCCTACCGCTCTACTTGCCGGGAAAATCTCCCGCAAATTGTATCGTTTATATAACAACCATGCATCCCTATCATCCCGACTGGTCGATCTTTGCCGGAGGAGACAAATGGGATGATAAAGACAGTAAGGGCTATACTTCAAAATGGGCAGCTTACCGTAAACCCGGAAATCCGACCAATCCAAATGCGTATGGCGGACATGCCGATGCAAAAGACTGGGACCGTCATCTCGGTCATGTTTCCATTATTTATGATATGCTATTGCCTTTTTATATCTCAAAAGGAAAACTTTCGGACGATAATTTGGGCATTGCCGAAAGTGGAAACGGGATTCCTGACATTCTCGACGAAGCCCGCAATGAAGTCGATTTTTGGTTGCGCCTTCGCGATGGACAGGGCTACAGTCATGGATTAAATAACCCTTCTACTACAGATTCAGCAAATCCAAACGCATTTTATCAAGCCGGTAATACCGGAGTCGCAGCCTGGGCAAATGCCGCTAATGCCGCTATGTTAGCCGCTTGTTTCCGTATTTCGGGACATACGGATTTGATGACCCAATACTGCGACAGCGCAATTGCCGCCTACAATTATGCAAAGAGTTTATCATCAGCCGATCAGATGCTTAACAATACCCAGGATGTTGGAGATGCAACCCTGTCGGGTAAAGATTTCAAGATTACAGCCGCAGCATTTCTCTATGATTTAACCGGAAATACGGATTATGAGAACGATTTGCTTACCGGCAGCAAGGTAACAACAAACGCTTCGCCGGTTTTTGTTAAAGATTCCTATTGCGAACTCTATGCCATAGCCGGTTATCTTTTTACAGACCGAAAAATAAATAATACGGTTCGTTATGATAATATGAAATATTCCATTATCGCCGAAGCAAAATCACGGGAGGCAAACTATTCGAACACCCGTCCTTCACGCCGGTCAACCAATGAGGATTCCGGATGGTTTATTACCCCTATCCATAATCAGCGAACCATTATCGCTCATGCTATTTCCGATGCGGAAAGCGCCGACAAAAAACTGTTTGAAGACGCGCTGATACTTGAAGCCGATTTCTCCCTCGGTCGGAATCCTTTGAATATGATTAATATGACTACGGCAACAACCGGATTGGCTAACAAAAAAAGTCCGGAAAATGCCTTTACTTCCGGATGGAACGATGGAACTCCCGGTGTTCATCCGGGGCATACGCCTTATATGGGTATCCAAGACTGGGGTGGTCTGATTATGGGAAATCCTTCATGGATGGTTACAAAAAACTATCCTGCTGTTACTTATAGTGGCAATATGCCTTCTTCTTCTAACACATGGCCTTATGGCGAATGCTACTACAATACCCGTTATGTGTATGCAGCCAACGAATTTACGCCACAACAATCCATGCGTGGAAAACAAGCCTTATACGGATATCTGTATGCCATCAGTCCGGCAAAACAGATTACCGGCGTTAGGAAAACCGTCATTCCGATACAGAATACGCTTCACATTTATCCGGTTCCGGCTAAAGAAATTGTTCAGGTTTCCGATATGCCCGACGGAACACCTTATATGATTTATAGCATTACCGGAGTAAAAATGGCATCAGGATTGCTTTCAAATAAAACGATCAACGTATCCCGATTACCTCGTGGCGTTTATTTTTTGGCAATAAATAACCTTCGAGGGAAGTTCGTAAAACAGTAAAAGAATTTCTCACCACCACATTTGTTAAGAGGCGCTAAATTTGAGTTAACATAACAGTAGTGATTTAAAGCATAAAAACAAACCGATTCGGGCAAATCGACGGGCATAAATTAAATTGTCTGCTTCGGATTTATATCCTAATTTTTGTTAAAAAATATAGTCGGGCTGCACGGTCCATACAGTCGGGCTGTTTGGTCCGTGCAGGCGGACTGTTCAGACCAAACAGCCCGACTATTTAAATAATACAGCTTGACTATACAAAAAACCGAACATATTAGCAAAACCAACCGGCTATTTAATCTCGTAACGTTCTCGCTTTTATGGCTTTGTGCATAAAATTAGGCATTTAACATAATTTATGTAATATTTAGAAATTTTGCAACTACTCGGCGTTTTCAATATATAATGGCTCAGGAAGAACTTCATCGCAAGAAAACGTTTCGTGAAGAATATATGATTATGCTGCAAAAATCCGGAATTGATTTTAATGAAAATATTTGCAAAAAAAACCTGAGTGGTAACAAAAAAATGACCCGGATCATCATTGAGAATCCGTGTCATCCGGGCTTTATAGGTACTATGGATTAGAGTTATTTTAACGTAAATTTCGCTGATTTCACTTGTTGGCTGTCACCGCCAATCATCACTTCAAAATCGCCGGGTTCGCAGACATATTGAAGATCAGAATTGTAAAATTTCAACAATTCCGGTGTAATTTTGAATTGAACCGATTTTGATTCTCCGGCTTTGAGAAATACTTTTTCAAAACCTTTCAATTCTTTTACCGGTCGGGTAATGCTTCCTTCCAAATCCCGGATATACAATTGTACGACTTCAGTCCCATCGCACTTGCCGCTGTTGGAAACGGTTATTTCGGCAGTTAATTCGCCTTTTCCGGAAAGATCCGAAGCGCTAAGCTTAATATCGCCATAATCAAACGTAGTATAACTCAATCCGTATCCAAAAGGATAAAGCGGTTCGTTCACAACATCTAAATAATTGCTGCGAAATTTTGAAAACCATTTGTCTTTTTCTAAAGGACGCCCGGTATTTTTGTGGTTGTAATAGATTGGGATTTGCCCTATATTTCGAGGAAAAGTAACGGTCAATTTGCCACCGGGATTTACATCGCCAAACAATACATCGCCTATTGCTCTTGCTGCTTCGCTTCCTCCAAACCAAACATTCAAAATCGCCGGAACGTTTTCGTTTTCCCAACTAAGAGTCAAAGGTCGGCCGGTAAAAAGCGCCAATACAACGGGCTTTCCCGTTTTCAGCAGTTCTTTAAGTAAACGTTGTTGTACATCCGGGATACTAATATCGGAGCGACTACTTGATTCGCCGGTAAATTCCGACGATTCGCCCAAGGCCGCAACAATAACGTCGGCTTGGGAAGCAATTCGCAAAGCTTCGTTCAGAAGTTGTTCTTCCGTGCGGTTATCACGTCCCAATGAGCGACCGAAAAGGGTTGCATTTTCTTCCAAAGTTGGATCAGTAGTCAGGTTACTTCCTTTGGCATAAGTGATTTTCACCTGATTTCCTGCAACTTCCCGCAAGCCTTCAACGAGGGTTTTCGGAGCATCCAATCGCGCATTGACACTCCAGGTTCCGACTAAATTGCTTCGGGTATTTGCCAAAGGGCCGACTAAGGCTATTGTTCCTTTCCTGTTCAATGGCAAAAGATTACGGTCATTTTTCAGTAATACAAAACTTTCGGATGTGATCTTGCGGGCAAACGCCAAATTTTCAGGCGTATAGATATCTTTTGCAGGACGTTCGGGATCGCAGAATTTATACGGATTCTGAAATAAGCCTAATTGATATTTGGCTTCCAGAATTCGGCGACAAGCTTGGTTGATCTCTGCTTCCGTAATTTTACCTTCTTCTAATGATTTTTTCAAAGTGGTTAAAAAACCTTCGCCTACCATGTCCATATCAATTCCTGCATTTAGGGCGCGAGCGGAAACGGTTTGTAAATCTCCGATTCCGTGAGCGACCATTTCATTAATTGCAGTATAATCGATTACGACAAAACCTTTGAATCCCATGTGATTACGCAGAAGATCAGTCATCAGCCAACGATTAGCCGTTGCAGGGACTCCGTCGATTTCATTGAATGAACTCATTACGCTTCCTACTCCGGCTTCTACAGCAGCTTTATAAGGAAACAAATATTCATTAAACATTCGTATTCGACTCATATCCACTGTATTGTAGTCTCGCCCGGCTTCTGCGGCGCCATACAAAGCATAATGTTTCACGCAAGCCATAATTTGGTTATTAGACGAAAAAGCCTTTTCTCCTGCACCTTGATAGCCTTCTACCATTGCTTTTGCAATTTGACCTCCTAAGTATGGATCTTCTCCGCTTCCTTCCGCAATTCTTCCCCAACGCGGATCGCGTGCAATGTCGACCATCGGGCTGAATGTCCAGCAAATTCCACTGCAATACGCTGAACTTCTCGGACATTCTCAAGACCTTTGATGTTAAATAAAGCCCCTACATGACCTTGTTTAATTTTATCAGTTACATTCGCGCTTTGAGCCGTACCGGTTGTAACACTCCCCCAATCGGGCAAATTGAGTTGCCCTAATTTTTCGTCAAGGGTCATTTTGCTCATCATATCATTGATAAACTTATCTTTCACATTCATATCGGTATTTTCTTTGCAAGCTTGTAAACAGCAAAGGGTTAAAAAAATAAAAACCGGCTTTTTCATATAGAATTGTTTTTAGTTATTTTTTAATGAATATGCAAAGTTATTATATATTTTGTGTAAATCCCATGATTCAAAACAATATTTCGCAAATTAATTATAGGCTAAGGCCGAACATTGTTTCATAATTGACTACGTCGATTTTTCAAATTCATAATTATTAGCTACATTTGTTCTTTCATTATTTATCCTTTTATGAGAATTGAACAGAATTATTCTTTATTGAAACACAATACGTTTGGCTTGGATGTAAAAACGAAATATTTTGTGGAATACGAAACTGAAGCCGATTTGCAAAAATTGCTTCAGGATGAATTTTTCTTTTCCCAAAGATTTTGGCATATCGGACAAGGAAGTAATTTGCTGTTTCTCGGCGATTTCGATGGAATAATCGTACACTCGGCCATTCGAGGGATAGAGAAAATAAAAGAAGATGAACATTTGGTTAGGCTAAAAGTGGGCGCAGGAAATGATTGGGATTCGTTGGTTGCTTATTGTGTGGGAAACGGATGGGGGGGGCTTGAAAATCTGTCGCTGATTCCGGGAGAAACGGGCGCTTCAGCCATACAAAACATCGGCGCTTACGGTGCGGAAGTTGCCGAAAGTATTGAAGAAGTGCATGCCTATTCGCTTGAAACAGGTGAAAAACGAATTTTTTCCAATATGGAATGTGATTATTCATATCGAAACAGTTTCTTTAAAAAACCGGAAAACAGAGGAAAATATTATGTCGTTCATGTTGTTTTTAGATTATTCAAACAACCGGAGTTTCGTTTGGATTATGGAAACCTTCGAGAATATTTAGAGGGAAAGCCGCTTTCTACGGAAACCGTACGTAAAGCTGTAATTGATATCCGAAAATCCAAATTGCCCGATCCAAAAGTAACCGGGAATGCCGGAAGTTTTTTTATGAATCCCCGTATTTCTATGGAACAGTTTCTTCAAATAAAAAAGCAAATTCCCGATATTCCTTACTACATGGATAATGAAGGGATAGTAAAAATTCCCGCAGCTTGGTTAATCGAACAATGCGGATTGAAGGGAAAAACCTTTGGTGGCGCTGCTATTCACGAAAAACATGCCTTGGTGATAGTTAATCAAAATCGAGCAACAGGACAAGAAATAGCTTCTTTAGCCGACGAGGTGTGTAAAGCAGTGAAAGATAAATATAATATCGAACTTCAACCGGAGGTGAATTATATATGAAATCCGCATTCAAAAATTGTATCAAAGAGCTAAAGCAAGTTGCGGATTGTATTTGACCTTTTAAAAAATAAATTATGTACAGATGAAAATTCATTTTTTAGGCACCGGAACATCTACAGGAAATCCCGAAATCGGATGCCGATGTGAAGTATGTACTTCTTCTGACGAGCGAGATTGGCGGTTTCGCGCTTCGGTTTTGGTTGAAACAGAAGACAAAAAGATATTGATTGACTGCGGTCCCGATTTCCGGATGCAGATGTTGAAGACATTAGAAACGGAGTACTTTTTAAACTTGGATGCCGTTCTGTTGACTCATGAGCATTATGATCACGTAGGCGGATTGGATGATTTGCGGGCTTTTTGCCGAACCGGCGCTTTACAGGTTTATGCGGAAGATTATGTAACAAAAGCTATTCGCAACCGACTATCTTACGTTTTTGAAAAACATAAATATCCCGGAATACCTAATTTGAATATGATCCCAATCATAAACAGTCCCTTTTTTATTTCCGATATTGAAATAACACCTGTTCGACTGATGCACGGGGACTTACCGATTTTTGGTTATAGAATTAAAAATTTTGCTTACTTAACCGATCTCAAAACCATTCCCGAAGAAGAATTTGATAAGTTAATGAATTTAGATATATTGGTTATCAATGCTTTACGGCATAAAGAACATATTGCTCACCAAAATCTGAAACAAGCATTGCAGAATATTGAAAAGATCAATCCCCGACGAGCTTATCTAACGCACATAAGCCATCATTTCGGACTTCATTCAATTATTGAACAGAATTTACCGGAGAATGTATTTATTGCTTACGATGGTTTGGTTATATGAAAAAAGTTCTTTATTTTTGCAAAATAAATAAATGTACTTTTAGAAAATTAATTAAAAAATCACATGTATGAAATTCGTTGTATCAAGTAACTCTTTATCAAGTCATTTACAAGTAATTAGCCGAGTCATTGCTTCGAAGAATACGATTCCTGTTTTAGACTGTTTTTTATTTGAGCTCAAAGGGAATTCATTGAAAATGACTGCGGCAGACAGCGAAACCCGGATGATTACATCCGTTGAAGTTCATGAAGAGGAAGGTGAGGGTATTTTTGCCATTCCCTCTAAAAATTTGTTGGAATCGCTGAAAGAATTACCGGATCAGCCCATTACTTTTGACATCGACGACAACACTTTAGAAATGTTTATTTATTATGAAAACGGTAAGTACAATTTTATTGGTCAGAGCGGAGATGAATACCCTCAATCAAAGCCGTTGAAAGAAAGCGCAAATAAAATAGAGATATCCGCAGACAACTTGTTATCCGGTATCAGCCGGACATTGTTTGCTACTGCGGAAGACGAATTGCGTCCTGTCATGAACGGGATTTTATTCGATATTTCAGATACCGATATTACTTTTGTAGCATCTGACGGTCACAAATTGGTGCGTTTCAAAAATTTCTCAGCCAAAGGCAACGAAAAATCCGCATTTATTCTTCCCAAGAAGCCGGCAAATCTGTTAAAAACTGTTCTCCCGAGAGAAACAGGAGCCGTAATTATCAGTTTTGATGATAATAATACTTGTATTACAATGGATAATCTGACCATTATCTCTCGTTTAATTGAAGGTCGTTATCCGAATTACAACGGAGTGATTCCTCAAAACAATCCGTTAAAAATTACCGTTGATCGTTTATTGATTGTCAACGCCCTGAAGCGTGTATCCGTTTTCTCGAATCCTGCGAGCAGCTTAATTAAATTACAACTTTTCCCCAATAGTATTTTCATTTCTGCTCAAGACATTGATTATTCAACTTCAGCCGAAGAAACCGTTGCCTGCGTATATGAAGGAGAAGAGATCAGTATCGGATTCAAAGGAACTTATTTGATCGAAATATTAAGCAATATTCCATCAACTGAGGTGGTTTTACAATTAGCCGATCCTTCACGCGCCGGTCTAATGCTGCCTGCAGAAAACGAGGCCGACGAAGATTTGTTGATGCTGCTGATGCCCATGATGCTAAACGACTAATTGAAAGAGATAAAATTACAAGGTGAAGTTAAATTTAAAAAATCCCTTAGTTTTTTTTGATTTAGAAACGACGGGAACCAATATTGTTTTTGATCGGATTGTTGAAATTTCTTATTTGAAAGTTTCTCCTAATGGAGAAGAAGAAAGTAAAACGCGTTTGATAAATCCGGAAATGCCAATTCCTCCTTCTGCTACCGCTATCCATGGAATAAAGGATGAGGATGTAAAAGACTCGCCTACATTTAAAATGATCGCTAAATCATTGGCTGCTCAGATTGAAGGTTGCGATTTAGCGGGTTACAATTCCAATCGTTTTGATATTCCATTGTTAGCTGAAGAATTTTTACGTGCCGATGTTGATCTTGATTTGATGCGAAGAAAATTTGTGGATGTTCAGACCATTTTTCACAAAAGAGAATCCCGTTCTTTATCGGCTGCTTATAAATATTATTGCGGCAAAGACTTGGAAAATGCACATACGGCAGAAGCTGATACTAAAGCCACTTACGAAGTTTTAAAAGCGCAATTGGACTGTTATCCCGATCTAAAAAATGATATTGCTTTCCTTTCCGAATATTCTTCATTTGGCAACTACGCCGATTTTGCTTGCCGAATTGTATATAATGAACATAAGCAAGAAGTGATTAATTTCGGAAAATATAAAGGCCGATTAGTTGAAGAGGTTTTCCATGAAGATCCCGGCTATTACGGATGGATTATGCAAGGCGATTTTGCTTTACATACCAAAAAAGTTTTTACGACGATAAAATTACGTTCTGCAACATTGAGAAAATAATCGATCGTAATTGTAAAAATTAAAATCCGAAGTTTAGATCTTTATGATCTTTTTCCTCCTCCTCTTCCGGAGGTTTTTCTGCCGTCAGATGTATTTCATTAGCATAAACAATAATTGCTTTGGGACGCGCCGGACAAATCGATTCACAACCGCCGCAGCCAATGCACAATTCGTCATATACATGCGGTATGGTCAAATTGTCGCGAAATGGTTCCATCTTGACCGCTTGCGTAGGACAATGTTCTGAACAGGCGCCGCAGGATGTTTCTTCCGTACGTACAATGCAACGCCTTCTAATGAAGTGAGCAACGCCTACTTGCGTCACTTTCTTTTCTTCTTTTGTCAGTTTATGGATAGCGCCGGTGGGACAAACTTCGGTGCAAATGGTACATTCGTAGTTACAATAAGCCATTTCATAAAACACCATGTGCGGTTTGAATGCATAATTGATTCCATAATTGAATCCTGCCGGTTTTAGAATTTGTTGAGGACAATGCGCGATACACAAATGGCAAGCCGTACAATGCTTTTCGAAATGCGCTAAACCGATAGAACCCGGAGGCGTAATCGGTAAATTATCTTCGTCAGCTTTAAACCATTTACGAAATCTGTTTCTCCATCGAAACGGTGCACTATCGGGCGTTTGTCCCGTAGAATCGATTTCATTCTCCGGTTTTGCCCAAGCCGAAAGCGCCGGAAGAGTAACCGCTATTGCCGTAGAAGTAGCGAGAAATGAACGGCGATTCATTCCAATGATATTTGTCCGATTTGTTATTTCAGGAATAATTTTTTCTTTGACTGTTATTTGTTTAGGCGATAAATGACTAAAAACAAATCGGTAACTTACTCCATTCTGTTTGCATCGATCCAAACAATTGAAACAGGCGACACATCTGGAATAATCGACATATTTTTCTTTAGTATTGATACATTGAGATTTACAGGCATGTCCACATAAACCGCAACTGTTGCACCCGGTTTTGTCTAATTCGATTCTGAAAAGTGAAAATCGTGAAACCATTCCCAACAAAGTCCCTACTGGACAAATGGTATTGCAAAACAATCTTCCTCTTAGTAGCGCCATTAACCCAACAATTACGAAAACAGTTGCAGCAATGGCTAACGACCATCCGGTAACCGTATAAATCGTAACATAATAAAAATGATATATGTGAAATTTTAAAGCAATCCAATTCAGTAAGTTATTCCCTTCCATGATTAAAGGGCGGAATAGATTAACCGCTATTCGTCCGAAATTACTGTAAGGATCCAAATAAAGCAAAGGAGTTGTTATTCCGAAAATAAAAAATGCTACGCATATACATAGAATGGAATAACGCAAAATCGTTTGTGGTTTTGAATAATCATACCAACGCCTTTTTTTATTCTTTTTCTTTCCTCTCCGGGTAAACCGGGCAAAAATATCCTGAAAGATACCTAACGGACAAATAACCGAACAATAAATTCGTCCGAATACGATTGTCAGTAAAAATAATCCAACCAATATTGCTATGCTTTCCGTCAGAATAGCGGGTACTACCTGAATGTGCAAAATTCCGTGTAACTGCTTCGGCATCACTCCGGTAAAATCACAAAAGAACCCAAAGATCAGAGAAAACATCAAAACAGCTAAAATGATGCGAATGAGTCTCAGATTGTTTAATTTCATGGAATAATTAGCAAATGCTTGATATTTATAATTTTATTAATGTTTCAAATACCATGATGCAAAATTATAAAATATATTTAAATTTCAAACAGCAAAGCCGGGTCGGAACTTAAAAAATCTTCCAACGGAATGCCGTCTGTTCCTACAGTGAACAAACGTTTAGGATGGAACATATCATTAAAAATCGTCAAACCGTTATTGTAACTGTCTTTCCCGCTTTTCACTTCAATGGCGATGATTTCATGGCTTCGTTCTATCACGAAATCAACCTCCTGATTATTTTCGTTCCAATAATACACTTTGAATTTCTTTTCGGCAGCAGCATTTAACAGGTGCATCCCAATGGCGGATTCCGTTAAACGTCCCCATAACGAACGGTCGGCTTTCGCTTTGGCAAACGTTTGACTCAACTGTGTACTCATCAAAGCATTGTTAAACACCTGAAACTTAGGTTTAGAAGCTCGTTGGCGAATATTTTTCCCTGCATATTTTTCTATTCCTGCCAACAATCCTGCCTGTTCGAGTAATTGCAGGTAATTCGATAAAGTTGTCAAATTTCCTTTTTCCTGTAAATCGCCCTGCACTTTATTCATCGCTACAATTTGTGCGGAATATACGCTGCCAATTTCAAACAATCGCCTAAGTAAAGCAGGTTTATCCACTTTGGTTAGCATCAGAATATCTTTAAAAATACTGGTTTCAACGAAGGCATTCTTGACATAATTTTTCCACCGGTATTCATCCCTGATTAGTTTAGCAGAACCCGGATAACCTCCAAACCAGATATACTGTTCCAAGTTCCAGCCGAAAGCATCGCGCATTTCGGGATAAGTCCAATGAGGGATGTAGATTGTTTCAAAACGCCCTGCCAAAGACTCGCTCAAGCCTTTTTGTATCAGTAAGGTAGATGAGCCCATCAGAATAATTTTCAAGTTAACATTATTTAATGTGTCTTCATCCCATTCTTTTTTTACTGTTTCACTCCAATTATCAATTTTTTGAATCTCGTCAATAATTAATAAAAAACTTTTTTCGAGTGAATCGGCAAGACGACGACGCGCTTCGTCCCATGCCATCTTAATCCATGTGCGATTGACAGCCGGCACATCGTCGGCAGTAATGTACATGGATTCGTAGTCGATCCGGTCTTTCAACTGCAAAACCAAAGTAGTCTTACCTACTTGCCGCGGACCATACAGTACCTGAATGAAATTCCTTTCTTCATTCATTCGTTTAATAAGTTCCTGCACATAGATTCTTACAATCATAACAATATTTTATTAGCTTTAAATAATAATTTATTTAGATATATATAAATAAATATTTTTGCAAAGGTAAATAAATATTTCAATCCACCAAAATAATATTATGAAAAAAGGCGAAGAATTTTTCTCCCTTCGCCTTTTATCTTTCACCTTTTACCTTTTTTCATTCAGCCAACAGCAATTCTAAAATCGTTACTGCCGCTTGGGTAACCGGCGTGCCCGGGCCGAAGATTGCTGCAACGCCTGCTTTGTACAGGAAATCATAATCTTGCGGAGGAATTACTCCACCGACTACGACAAGAATATCTTCCCGTCCCAGTTTCTTCAGTTCTGCCATTACCTGTGGGACCAGAGTTTTATGACCTGCAGCCAAAGAAGAAATACCCAATACATGCACGTCGTTTTCAACGGCTTGACGGGCAGCCTCTTCGGGAGTCTGGAACAAAGGCCCCATATCGACGTCGAAACCGCAGTCGGCATAACCGGTGGCAACCACTTTCGCTCCTCGGTCGTGACCGTCCTGTCCCATTTTTGCCACCATGATGCGCGGTTGACGACCTTCTTTCTTTGCAAATTTTTCGGCGAGTCCGCATGCTTTTTTGAACGTATCATCGCCTTTTGTTTCTGTTGAA
>Ga0209629_10000069_pt1 | contig 44223 bp, 54 predicted proteins | sample TergutCu122P5_FD_187286 | JGI IMG/M metagenome (GOLD analysis project Ga0209629, IMG submission 187286) | Cubitermes ugandensis P5 segment gut microbial communities from Kakamega Forest, Kenya - Cu122 P5 (SPAdes) (version 2) | ecosystem: Host-associated > Arthropoda: Insects > Digestive system...
GGGCGTCGGCGCGGGCCAGATGAGCCGCGTCGATTCGGCGCGCATCGCCAGCATGAAAGCGGCCAACGCGGGCCTGTCGCTGCAAGGCTCGGCGGTGGCCAGCGATGCTTTCTTTCCGTTCCGCGACGGGCTGGACGTGGTCATCGACCAAGGCGCCACTTGCGTGATTCAGCCCGGCGGCTCGATGCGCGACCAGGAAGTCATAGACGCCGCCAACGAGCGCGGCGTGGCGATGGTGTTTACCGGGACGCGGCATTTCCGGCATTGATGGGGAGAGGCTACCCCAGGGACCATGCCGGGGTCGAATGGCCCCGGCTGCGCGCACAAACCAGCACGCCTAACTGGTGCCCGGGGCCGGATGCGAAAGCGCGCGGCTGGCGCGCTTCTCGGAGAATTCCGGGTAATTTACGGGAAATCAGAGATTGCAGTTTCGTGGGCAGCAACCCTCGATGCCGGCGGCGCCCATACAACAGCACGCGCTAGGCATTCAGCCTGCCGGCATTTCTCCAACGCATCGGCAACCGCGCTCTGTTTGATCCCCGCCTGAGCCGCCGCGGCATCTGCCGTCATTCCGCGCAACAACACAGACCCCGTAGCGATGCGTTCAGGCTCATCCAATCTGACCAGTCCAGCCAGCGCGTTGAATTGAGACGGGGTGTAGGTGGTCATGATGCTGTTCTCATTCTCAATCAGCGGCGTCAATTTCCCGTTTGATCCAATCCGGGCCGCCGAGTCGTTCCAATTTTTCGGCCTGTTCAGGCGACAGCCGTAGTTCGACACGCACTCGCGGGCCGAGAGACGGACGCCCAGCACCAGGGCGCGCGCCGCCCCAGCCTGAGCCCAATCCAGGTATCTCAATCTCCTCGATGCGGTCGCGCCAGTAGTCGGCATCTCCCGGACGGCGGTCGAACCGATGGAATGCGATTTGCCGGTTGTCTCCGGTAAGTGCGACTGCGAATTTCTGGCCGTCCAGGTCTGTGCGATTGACTAACGCCGCGAACGCGGTGATTGCCGCGTCGAGGGCATGCGTGACGGTTTTTTCGCTCACGCGGCCATCAAATGTGCGTAGGTAGGCGCGAAAAATCATGATATATCAATCGTTAAACAGCGATGACTTTTTCAGCGGTGCGCCCTTGGGTAATGATGCGCCTGCGACGCTCCGCAAATCGTTTATATCCTGTTTTGAGAGTGCCCCGTCATCGGGTTCGTAGGCAGGGGACTCATTTTTCTCCCCCAGAATTAACTCTCGTGCCAGTGTGGGTACATGTTTGTTTGCGTTGGCCGCACGCTGACGCAGCGCCCTGTACTCCTCCTGCGTCAGCCGAATTTTTACGATAACGCCACGCGCGGTGGTTTGTTTTGATCCTGCATTTGTGCGGGCGATCAGTTTGGCCTGTTCGGCTGGCGTGCGGACGTGTGTCCCTGCAAAAATTTTTCGTACTTCCGCTGCGTTCAATTTTTCCAGCGGTTTTGATACCTCCGCGAGACTGCCGGTTTCATCGTCGATCACGACGATTGGGGCTCCGCGCTCCAGTAATTTACGCTGTTCTACCAGCGAGATTTCAGATGCCGCGCGCAGTAGCATGGCCTGCCCCGCGCAGCGCACGACCATCTCGGGATCGAGTCTACCGGCAGCGATCAGCGGCAGATAGGTCATGAGACCGCCGCGTAGGTCGCTCAAATCCTCGCCTCTGCGTTCCAGCTCGTGCCAGATTCCGCTGAGGTAGGACAGTGTTTTGGCCGTGATGCCAACGGCCTGCACCAGCCGCTCGCGCAGGGTTTCGGTGGGCAGTGTGGTGAGGTCTGTCGTTTGTTCAATGATCGTGAGTTCGCTCATGATTTTGGCTGGTTACGGGTAATGAGTTGAGCCGCTGTCTCGGCCATTTTTGCCAGCGCACGACGGCGCAGGTACGCGCGACTTGAGTCTGCCCTGCGTTGATCCCAGGCCGCGCGCTGATCGGGCGGCATGTTGTCCAACCATGCGCTGAATTTTGCGCGGATCGAATCGCGGTGTTGAGCGTAATAGTCTCTGCTCCACGCGCGGCGCAGGATGCGGTCAATGTCATCCATTTTTGCGCGCCGGCGTTTCTGCGATTCGCGCCCGGCCTCCAGCATTTCAGCGTATCGTTCTGGTTGGGTGCTCCTGATGTTGGCCACACGCTGCCGGTCGCGTTGGTATTTTTGGCCAGGTGCGCGCTCCTCGGATGCGGCGGAATATTTGGCGTTGGCGGCGCGCCGGTATTCGAGTCGGCATGCATCGGCGCCGCATGTCGTGGCGCTGCCTGATTTGAGGTATAGCGCGCCACAGATTGCGCACTGGCGGCTGCGGCATGCCTCGCACGCGCGGATCGCGCGCGGATTGTCGTCTGCTACGCTGCTCAGGCGAATCGTTGGTACCGTAGTTGTACGTCCGCAGTCGCAACGGCACACCCAGGCTGTTTTGCCGTCGGTGTGGCGAGTGCGAGATTCGGCTACGAGTGAGCCGAATCTCGCGCCCGTGAGGTCTACGGGCGCCGGCATTACTGGCCGTAATAATCCCGCACCCATGCGGCGTGCTTGTCTGCTCGGCGCTGACGGGCGGACTCAATGATTTCAGCCGCGCCATGGACCGAGGCCGACTTTCGCGCCAATTCGTCGAATCCCCTCTGGACAGCCCAGTCGTCACGGCCCTGCCAATAGTGCATAACCAACGCCTTGGTTTGTTCCTCAACGTATTTGAGTGTCACGGGAATGACGGCGAACACGGCGCTTTTACCCGTCGTCCCGCCAACCTGAACAGCCCGGAGGGCGTTTTCAGCTAAAAAATTTGTGATTTTTTTCGGCAGTCGGTAGTCGCGGCGAGCGAGGATGTGCGTCGCGCCCAACTCTGCCGCGCGCGTACGTTGCTGCTCTGTTCGAGCCGTGAATTGATATTCGTCGAATGGGATGAGGCCAATTTCTGCTGCTGTCATGATTTGCTCCTATATCTGAGCCCTAGGATTCGCCTAGTCGGTATCGGTGATTCGATATTTGAATTATACCGTAAAAATTCAAATTGTCAAATCCGCTCGTCACCCAGAACGCGCCGGTCGTCTGATGATCCGGTAAAGTTTCATGAAGCATCGTCTGTCAGGATCGCGCAATGAATCACGAACCCGGTCAGGTACGGCAGGCCGCGCGGGATGCCGGTGGCGCGGCTGGTGTTGCGGTTGATCGCCCAGCCCATCCACGATTGTGTCGCGGCACTGATGGCGGCGGCGAGCGGCTGGCCAGCGTAGAGATGGGTGCGCACGTCGTCGGCGAAATGGCGGCCGTGGCGGCTGATCAGAGATTGCAGTTTCGTGGGCAGCAACCCTCGATGCCGGCGGCGCCCCTACAGTGTAAAGTTTTGCAAAAGTTTAAGTTCCGACAGCCAGGCTTTGAGCCGGAACAACTGCCACAGGCCCGGCGGCATTTTCCGCTCGCCGAGCTCCCAGTGCTGCCACGCGCGCAGGCCCACGAGCACCCACTGGGCGGCCTGCGTTTGCGTCAAGCCCGCAGCCTCGCGGGCGGCGCGAATGGCGGCGGGGGTGGGTGTGTTGATCATGGGTTTCTCTCTATGTGTCTTACCCACAATTCTCCGGCCTCGCGCATGAGACGGGCGACACGCGCTTGCACGCTGGCCTGGTCGATCAGGCCACGCTCGGCCTGCGCGGTCAGCCACTGGTTCAGATCGTGTTCCGTGCCGTCATAGTTCACGATATACCGCCGCCCGTCCCGCGTCCAGCACAACCCGCCAATTGCTGGCGGGTTGGAATCAATGGGGCGGGCGGCTTCGAGTTCGTAAATCACCCGCCAGCCGCTGTCGTGAACCGCGCTGGCCGTGAGCGGGTCGAGCCGCCAGCGCTTGTGCCAGTTGAAATGTTTGCCGGTCATACCAAACACGACCGCCGAGCGCGCGGGTATGCGGCTTTTTCCGCGGCGAGAATGATTTTCCGCGCCTTGATGCCGTTGGGGTCACCCTGTACGGTAACGTGCAGGATGAGGGTGTTCCTACCCCCCCATTGCCCCTTAATTGAGCCGCCCGTCAACTGGACAGATACGCACTGATCGGTGGGGATGTGCGCCAAGATGTTGCGGGTGCGTGTCGGTGCGAGGTGGACTTTCATTTTTTCTTCTAGGAAAGCGCCCACGGCTTGATGCCGCGGGCGCTTTTTGTTTACGCAAAATCGGTCAGATCACAGTCAAGTGCGTAGCGCACATCACCAAAGTCGATCACCGACAGTTGGCGGCGGCGGGCGCCCTTGCGTACCTGGACTTCGGAGAAGGCCACGAAGGGCAAGCCGGCGATCTCGCCACGCTTCTCGTGTGTGCAGGAGTTGTAGCCGTTCGACGCCTCGATATAATTTTCAATAGTTTCGCGCGTCTCGACCGCCTCAATCATCCACTCGCCCCCGTTGTAATCGGGGTCATAGAGTTCGTTGCTAGTGGCGGCTGCAAAGGCGGCCAGGGCGATGTTTAATTTCTCGGTCATGTTATTTCTCCAGTAGAGAGCCAGCTACCGGCTGGCGTCGGTGACTCAGGCCCAGTGCCGTTGTCTTATTTTGTATTATACGACCATTGTTCGTATCGTCAATACCGTTCGTCAGACAGAACGCGCCGGTCGTCTGATGATCCGGTAAAGTTTCATGAAGCATCGTCTGTCAGGATCGCGCAATGAATCACAAACCCGGTCAGGTACGGCAAGCCGCGCGGGATGCCGGTGGCACGGCTGGTGTTGCGGTTGATCGTCCAGCCCATCCACGATTGTGTCGCGGCACTGATGGCGGCGGCGAGCGGCTGGCCAGCGTAGAGATGGGTGCGCACATCGTCTGCGAAATGGCGGCCGTGGCGGCTGTCGAGAAATGCGCGCACGGCATCATAGTCCTCGCCCGTGGCGGTGGCGACGGCGTTCATGGCCAGCGGCCAGGCGTTGGCGACATCGCCATTCATTGTGCCGTAGAAGCCCCAGGATTCGTTTTGAGTGGCTGGGATATTGGCGGCGCTCATTGTTGTGCTCCTGTATTCGTAGCGCGCGCCAGCGTATCAGCGCGCATCAATTCGGCTTGCGCGCTGGCGAATCTGTCGAGGCTGATGTTGCTGGGGATGTAGGTGGCTAAATGGTTAAGCGCCCAGTTGATGATGTCGGCCTGTTTGTTCACGGTCTCGGCCCGCTCAAAACGCTCGATGTAGTCGTTGAGTTTTTCGAGCGCGGATTGCAGTGTTGCGCGAGCGCTGCTCAATGTGTCTCTGGCGCTGTCTTGTGCGCTACTGATTTGATAGCTGAATGGGTTCACGTTGTTGCTCCGGTTGGGTTGCGATGACGTGAGTAACGCTCTGTGTGCCGCGAAAGTCAAGCGCTTTTTTTCTCAAAACGGCCCGCAGTGGCTCTTGTGCAACTGGTTGCGTGCTACAGCGTTGATAGCGGACGGGTCAAAACAATTCGTTTTGCCCGCTGGTCTGTTGTACCGCGCGCGGCGATATCCACAGCGCCTCGGTGCGCGGCAGGTTGCTGCCGGCGGCGTGGTGCTGGCGCGTGACGCGGCGCCAATCGGGGAGCAGATCGTCGTAAAAGGCGGATGGATAACCGGCCAAAACAACCATGCCTTGTACCGCTCGCAGGCGTTCCAGCAGCGTGCGGTGCGCCGTGTTGTCCAGCTCGTGCCGGTAGCCGGATTTGGTGCGCGTGGCGGGCAGGTAGGGCGGGTCGACGAAAAACAGGGTGTCGGGCGCGTCTTGCGCGCGGATGACGTCGAGCGCGTCGCGGCACTCGATGATGACGCCGTGCAGACGCTTGCACACCGCCACCAGGCTGCGCGGGTAGCTGGCCCATTCGTGGGCCTTGCCGTGGCCGCCGTGGGCGTGGCGGGCGTCGGCGAAGGTGGTTTTGCCGGAATTGAACAGCGCCTCGTGGTGGAACGACTGGTAGGCGCGGGTGATGGCGCGCGCGGCGCGGACGATGGGGTCGCGGCTGGGCTCGAAGGCGCGTTCGAATTCGCGCCGGGCGTAGGGCGTGCGGCGCAGGCGGCGCATCAGGGCGCTGCACGTGCGCGGCTCTTGCACGACGCGGAAGATGCCGACGATCTCCTCGTCGAGGTCGTTGTAGACCTCGATCGGGCTGCGCGGTTTGCGCAACAGGATGCTGGCGCCGCCGCCGAATGGCTCAACGTAGATGCGGTGCGCGGGCAGGTGCGCGATAACCCACGGCGCGATGGCCCATTTGCCGCCGAAGTAGCGCAGCAGCGCGCGCGTGGGCGCGCGGGGGCATGAGTTGCTGGACATGTGCAAGCCTCCCTGTGTTAGGCTCGGCGCGCTCTCTAGAGAGTGGCGGGCCTTGCCGGGCTTGCAGGCTTGGTCTGCATGTTCGGGGTTCGGGCCGGTGCTCGCTACACCGGACCGGGTCGCCCGTCTTTTTGCCGCTCAGGGCGGCGGGGTGTCATCTCTCAGCGCGTCATACGCGCGCTCGCACGTCAATCCTGCGGCGTGGGCAAGGTCAGCAACTCTTGCCAGCTCTCCCGCTCGGTCGTCAGCCCTTGCGAACAGGTCGGCGAACAGATCAAGGGCATCGGTGGCTGACGGGCCGACGGCGGTAGCGCCGGGATGCGCGGCGGCGCGGGCGGCGGCGCGATAACGGTCTGCGGCTGCGCGCAAGCTGCCAGCAGCAGCGCGAGCAGCGGCAGCGGCAGCCAGCGCTGTATTGATGCGGGTTTGTCCATCGCTTGACTCCTTTTCCAGCCTTTCGGCCCAGTTCTGTTCAGTTGCGCGCATCGCGGCGGCGAACGACGCGCCGGCCACGTTGATGGCGCTGATCGTGTTGGCGTGTTCGGCGCGCAGCTTGGCTATGTCCGCATCCTTGCCCGCGATGCGCAACTGCTGCACGCCCGCGCCCAGCGCAACGGCCACGGCCAGCGCGGAGTAGAGTTTCCAGCCGATCATTTTTTTGGCTCCTGCGCCCGACGGCAGTCGAGCATCAATCCCACAGTGTTGCCAAACGCCTTGCGCGCGTCATCCACCGCGTCGTGGATCATCTCGCGCTCGTGCGCGATGTTCTCTTTGTGATCGGCTTTGACCACGGTGTACACCACGCCGCCGCCCGAGCAGAAAATAACGATGGCCGCGCCGATCAGGATGGCCGATGCCTTCAGCTGTGCGGCCGATAGTTGCGGAACGTTGGGTATGAATTTACTCAGCATGCTGTTCTCCAGTGTTGGGTTGGGCCGGCGCGCCGGCCTTGAATTTCTCGAGCATGGCGTTCAACATCGCGCACCGCTCGGTCAGGATCGTGATCTGCGCCTCGGCGGCCGCCAGCGTGCGCACCAGCGCCTCGCGCTCCTTGCGCCATTCCTCGATCAGCGCGTGCGCCTTGTCGAGGTTGTCCTGCAGCACGCTCAGCATCGAGCTTTGCATCAGGGCGTTTTTGGCCGCCGCGTCCATCGTGCTGTTGAACAGCGGCAGCGCCTTGATGGCGGCCCAGATGGCCCCGCCGCTGAGCAGACCCCAGCCCACCAGCGTGCCGGGGCTTTCCGTCGCCGCCATCTTGAGCTCTTCGAGTGCCATCGTGCCTCCGCTCACAGCCCCTGCGCGTACACCGTGCCGCCCTGCTCGAATTTGGCGGTCAGCACTTGTCGGCGCGGTTGTTTGCCGGCGGCGGCGAATCCGATGTGTACCCAGGCGCCCTCTTGGATCAGTTGATCGAATTCGATCCGGTTGGCATGTGCGGCCAGGCGCTTGCATATCGCAAGCGGCGGGCCGTAGCCCGGGCAGATAAAGTCCGCCGCCAGTCCCAGCATGTGCGCTGACGTTGATGCTCCGCCGACCGCACTGTTGAGCGCGGGGGCGCGGTAACCGCTGGAGATCAGGATCGGTCTGTTATCCAGCAGGCCCCGCACGATTTCCATCCGCTCGGCCAGGCGGCGCAGATTCGCAATGGCCGCGTCGCTGGGCGTGTTGTCGATCCGGCGACGCGCGGCGACCTCGCTCTGCGTCATTTCCGCGAGCGTGAAATGCTCCGACAGTTTCATCTGTGCTCCTCGGTCAGGTGGCTGGGTCGGCGGCAGGCGGTTTGGTCTGCTCATACACCAGCGCCGCATCGGCCAGCGCCCCTGCGTTTTCCGCGCCTGGCACTTGGCGGTAAAACCATTGCAGCGCGTCGCCATCTCCAGATGGCATTTGCTGTAACTCAACAGTCAGGAACGCCAGCGCGCGTTTGCCGAGGGCATGCGAGGCTTGGCTGACGTAGCCTTGCAGCGTGACCTGGCTGGTCCCAGCGTCGGGCCGCACCACGTATTGGACGATGCGATAAAACTCGATCGGCGCGCCGGACTCGGGATCGGTCAGCGCTTTGTGCAGGCCGAGGATGTGCTGCGATAAGGAGGGGGGAGCTTTGGTTGCCATGATGTTTCCTTTCGGGGGTTAAAAAATCAGTCGACCGGTGGCGCCGGCCATGTGAGTTCAAATGGGTCTGTCTGGCGCGTGATGTCGCGCAACGCTTGGCGGTACGTGCGCCATGCGCTCGCGTCGCCGCCCGTGTCATTGATGCGGTTGATGGTGTTGTCAGCCGTGGTCAGCAGTGCCACGCGCTTGGCGCGCGCGGCAGCCCAGGCGCTGGATTTATCCAATATCCACGCGCGCAGGCGGTAACTGAATTTATAGTTATCACCAGGACTGGGTGGTATTGGCCTGACGTTTTGACCATCCCAGTACACTCCGTTTGGGTTGTACACGGGGGAGGCAACAAATTTATGTGTTGCTGGATTAAAATTAGGTAATTCCTCTAACGCGCCCACTCCACCAGAGCGCAGCACACGCCCAGTTTTGGGGGCGATCTCAATAAAATGAATCATCGCTGCCCTCCGGTTGCAGTAAATGAGGAAGAGGTAATTGACACGCCGTGATAAGACCCTGTTCCATATTCTCTTTCGCACACACCCCACAATTCGTAGGTAAATGTGCCTGCGCCAGGATTATCAAAACACGTTACGGCGTTTACTGACCATATCCCGCCTTGCGTTGATCCAAATCTGTTTGCAATATCGGAGCCGCCTCGCCTAACTACGAGGCTGTACGCGGCTCCCTGGCCAGAAACAGATGAAACCGCGGTACATATGCCAGTAAAAACAATGCCAGTCGCGCCACTTTGAACCGGTATCGTTATGCTGTTTATCAGCGTTTGCGCCCCGGCTGATCCTGCAATGGCCGCAGCTCCGCCGTTGCTGTACCGCATCGCCGTAACAGCGCCGCCTGCCACCTGCAATGTCCCAACCGCAGCGTTGCCGATATAGGCGTTGGTGATGGCCGCGCCATCCATGAACGTGCCGATATTGCCGCTGTTGATCTTGCTGAGTTTGCTAACTAAATCAGCCTGGTTAACAGTCGATCCATCCGGGAATTTGAGCGTTGAGCCGATTCTGACGTCGCTTGCGGTTGCCAGCGCGCCCAGCCCAGTAACTTTGTTTGCTGACAGGCTGCTGATGTAGCTGCCCGACAGCAGCCCGCCAGCGCCCAAAATTACATTGCCCGACGCATCCTTTATCGTCAGGCCTCTAGTGTCGATCGCTTTGGCCAATATGCTGCCATCAACAACCAGCGCGCCATTGATGCCGGTTGTAGAAATACCGTTGACGCTGCCGACGATAAACGGGTAGGTGCTGGCCGCCCCGTCGTTTTGCGCAACCGCGAATTTATCGGTCAGAACGACAAACGAAGTAACCGTGCCGGTGTTGTTGTATACCCATCCGCCGATTTTTTTCCCAGCCGTCAATGACAGGCTGGCCGTAGCCGCCAACTGGCCGTTGATGCTGGCTAGCGTGGTGCTGTACTGCGTAATGCTCGCGGTATGCCCGTTGACGGTGCTGGTGAGGCTGTTGAGGCTGGACGATTGCGCTGTAATGTCGCCGCCCTGTTTCGTCACGCTCGCCTGCATCGCGGTTATGGCCGCTGACGTGGTTTCGGCGATGTTGGCGCGCCAACCGGTGGCGATCGAGCCCTCCTCGAACTGGGCGTTATCCAATTCGCCCCACATGGCTGACCCAGCCGTGACAACCACGAATCGCCCGGTGTAGAGCGTGGCTTTTACCGCGCCCGCCGGGGCCGTGGCGGTCACGCTGTAGCGCGCATAGGCCGTGGCAGATAACGCCTTGCCGGTAACACTGGGCGTTGAGATCGCCGTGCCCGCCGCGTTGACCCACTGGATGTACAGCGCGAACGTGGCGTTGCCGCCGCGCGCATGGGCCGATAGCGTGTAGGTGCGCCCCTCGACAACGTTCAAGCGTGCGGCGGCGTTGGGCGTGACCAGCCCGCGATACTGATTGGCATTGGGAGCAGCCGCATCAAAGCGCCACGCGCTCGTGCTGCCCGATAGCGTGCTGGGAACGATGGAATAGGTCGCGGCGGCAAACCCGTCAAGCGCCCACAAATCCGGCGCGCCCGTGGCGCCGGTGTAAACATCGAAGCTGGGGTTGGGCAGCAGGTTTTGGCTGCCCGCGCTTCCAAGCGAGGTATTGATGCTGGTGAGGGAACCGGCATGACTGCTGATCAAGTCCTCGGCGGTTTTCACGCGCGAGTCCATCGCGGCCAGGGCCGAGGCGTTGGCCGTACCCGCGACGCGCACGTCCTCGATGTCCGTTACGTTGGTCAGCTCAACGTCATTAACCGTCAGCGTGCCGGCGGTGTTGTTGCTCAACACACTGAGCGTCAGCGCGGTTACGCCGGTCGCGGGCACCGTGTAAATCACGGTCGTATCGACCCAGTCGTTTTTTCCGGCGGAAAAATAAGCAGCGCTCAGCGCGGTATCAGACTGATCGCCCAGCCGCACCCTGTTGTCGCCGTTGAGGTCCGCGCTCGATTTGTAGTACGCCCTGGCGCGCCATTTCTGGCCCGGACTCACCGGCACGCCAACGGTGCCGACGTTCGGGCGAATGGGATAGAAGGCCCCGGTGGCAACGCCAACACGCACCGCGGCGCGCGTGCCGTTGCGGCCCGCCCCGGCAACGATGCTCCAGCCGGTGTTCAGCGTCCATGTGCCGTCCTGCTCAAAGCCGCCGTCAAACACCGCGTTGGGCGAATTGGCCTTGAGTGAGTCAATGGAGCCGCTGATCTTGATGATGCTGCTGCCATGCGTCGTAAGCGTGTCGCCCTGCTGCCTGACCGTCGAGTCCAGCGCCGACAGCGCCGAGGCATCGGCTTTGCTGTTGGCCGAGGCCTGCGCGGCGGCGGCGGCGGCGGCGGCGTCCGTGGCAACCTTGTCGGTGACCGTAACCCACGCCGCGCCGTTCCAGCGCTTGGGCGTGTTGGCATTGTTGGTCGTGTCGATCCACAGGTTCTGCGCCTGCCGGTCAGCCACCGTTGGCGCGGCGTTGCCGTAAATCACCTTGCCCTTGCCACCGGCCAGATCATTCGCCGCTTGCGCCGCTGACTGCGCGGTCGCAACGTTGGCGTTGGTGGTTGCCAGGCTGTTGCTCAGTGATACCAGTTGCCCGCTTTGGCTGGTGACATCACCGTCTATTCGCGTGACCTTGGCATCCGTCGCGGCCAGCGCGGACGCGGACGCCTTTGTGTCAGCCGTGGCCTGGGCCTTGTCTGCCGCGGCCTGTGCCGCGGCCGCGGCGGCATTTGCGGCCACTATCTCGGTAACGTCCGCGACCTCAACGTCGTCAATCCACAACGTGCCGACCGTGTGGTCGAAAACCATCTGCACGTTGAGCGCGGTAACGCCAGCGGGCACTGTGTAATCGGCCCCAACCGGCGCCCACGTATTGCCAACGCCCCACGTATACGCTGTCAGCAGCGCGCCCGTCGCGTCGCCAACGCGCAGCTTGCCATTGCCGGAAGTACCGTTGTAGTTGAGCGTCGTCTTGCGCCACGCCTTGATGCGCCACACCTGCCCCGGCTGCACGTTGACCTTGGCCCCGAACAGCGAATTCAAGGCCGCGGTTGACGGCGCAACCTCTAGGCAGCGCGTTCCGGTGTGGCTCTCGGCGGTTGTGATCGAGAAACGACCGCCCAACGCCCATACCGTCGGGTTGGATTCAAACGACGGATCGAGCACCGCGTTCACGGCCTGGGCAATGGCCGCATCAACCCGGGCGCGCGCCTTGTCCACATCCGACTGTGTGGCGCCGAGAGACGCGCTCATACTGGCGAGCTGCCCAGCGTGCGCGCTATCGGCATTGGCCAGCGCATCGGTTTTTGAAACCAGGTCAGCGTTGGTCGCAAGCGTCCCCGTGCCCGCAGGCATGCGGGCCTGCATCGCGCTTATTTGACTGGCCTGAGCACTATCTGTAGCGGCGAGCGTGTCCGTTTTGGTTATGACGCTGGCTTCGGTTATCAGCTTGTCTGTGCCCGTTGGCATGCGGGCCTTCATTGCGCTGATATCCGATGCTTGAGCGGCATCAACCGCTGCGCGGGTTGATGCCTCCGCCGTAACACTGGCCTCGGTTGCCAATGTCCCTGTGCCTGTCGGCATCCGGGATTTGAGCGAGGTCAGGTCAGACGTGTGGGCCGTGATGGCGCTGCCCTGCTGCTCGACCGTTGACTGCGTGCTCTTGAGCGCCGCCGAGGTCGCGGCCAGCTCGTCGGCTGATGCGCGCGTCGGATCAATGATGTTGGCCGATACGTCGGCCACCTCGAACACCGTCCCGGCGGCGCCCGCGCAATGCAACGAGATCGAAGCGCGATCCGTGTTCGCGGGCGAGGTGAGCGTGCCCTTGACCTCGACCCACGCCCCCGGCGTCGCCGTCGCGGCATTGAGCGTTTGCGTCATGCGCGGCCACTGGTTGGCCTGCCCCGTGCGAAACGCGCCCATGCGAAACGTCAGGTTGCCCGCCGCGCCCGACACCAGGCGGGCGCGCATCCAAAGGCTGAACGTGGCGCCGCCCGGCACGGGCTTGCCGGCCCCATGCGTGCCAAACGCGGCATTGGGCGCCGCGGCATCGTCCGCCGTGAGCGCGGTGATGCGCAACACCGGACGGCTCACGCCGCCGGGCGCGTCGGCAACGGTGACGATGCTTGCGGCTGGCGTAAAAAACCAGCCCGCGCCGGCGGCGTTGAACGTCGGCTCCCACAACAAATTGGCCGGGCCGCTTTGCGCCGCCGTGAGCGAGTTGGTCAGCGACAGCAGCTGCCCGCTTTGCGACGTGATGTTGTCGCCCTGCTGCCTGACCTTTGCGTCCATCGCGGCCAGGGCCGAGGCGTTGGCCGTACCCGCGACGCGCACGTCCTCGATGTCCGTTACGTTGGTCAGCTCAACGTCATTAACCGTCAGCGTGCCGGCGGTGTTGTTGCTCAACACACTGAGCGTCAGCGCGGTTACGCCGGTCGCGGGCACCGTGTAAATCACGGTCGTATCGACCCAGTCGTTTTTTCCGGCGGAAAAATAAGCAGCGCTCAGCGCGGTATCAGACTGATCGCCCAGCCGCACCCTGTTGTCGCCGTTGAGGTCCGCGCTCGATTTGTAGTACGCCCTGGCGCGCCATTTCTGGCCCGGACTCACCGGCACGCCAACGGTGCCGACGTTCGGGCGAATGGGATAGAAGGCCCCGGTGGCAACGCCAACACGCACCGCGGCGCGCGTGCCGTTGCGGCCCGCCCCGGCAACGATGCTCCAGCCGGTGTTCAGCGTCCATGTGCCGTCCTGCTCAAAGCCGCCGTCAAACACCGCGTTGGGCGAATTGGCCTTGAGTGAGTCAATGGAGCCGCTGATCTTGATGATGCTGCTGCCATGCGTCGTAAGCGTGTCGCCCTGCTGCCTGACCGTCGAGTCCAGCGCCGACAGCGCCGAGGCATCGGCTTTGCTGTTGGCCGAGGCCTGCGCGGCGGCGGCGGCGGCGGCGGCGTCCGTGGCAACCTTGTCGGTGACCGTAACCCACGCCGCGCCGTTCCAGCGCTTGGGCGTGTTGGCATTGTTGGTCGTGTCGATCCACAGGTTCTGCGCCTGCCGGTCAGCCACCGTTGGCGCGGCGTTGCCGTAAATCACCTTGCCCTTGCCACCGGCCAGATCATTCGCCGCTTGCGCCGCTGACTGCGCGGTCGCAACGTTGGCGTTGGTGGTTGCCAGGCTGTTGCTCAGTGATACCAGTTGCCCGCTTTGGCTGGTGACATCACCGTCTATTCGCGTGACCTTGGCATCCGTCGCGGCCAGCGCGGACGCGGACGCCTTTGTGTCAGCCGTGGCCTGGGCCTTGTCTGCCGCGGCCTGTGCCGCGGCCGCGGCGGCATTTGCGGCCACTATCTCGGTAACGTCCGCGACCTCAACGTCGTCAATCCACAACGTGCCGACCGTGTGGTCGAAAACCATCTGCACGTTGAGCGCGGTAACGCCAGCGGGCACTGTGTAATCGGCCCCAACCGGCGCCCACGTATTGCCAACGCCCCACGTATACGCTGTCAGCAGCGCGCCCGTCGCGTCGCCAACGCGCAGCTTGCCATTGCCGGAAGTACCGTTGTAGTTGAGCGTCGTCTTGCGCCACGCCTTGATGCGCCACACCTGCCCCGGCTGCACGTTGACCTTGGCCCCGAACAGCGAATTCAAGGCCGCGGTTGACGGCGCAACCTCTAGGCAGCGCGTTCCGGTGTGGCTCTCGGCGGTTGTGATCGAGAAACGACCGCCCAACGCCCATACCGTCGGGTTGGATTCAAACGACGGATCGAGCACCGCGTTCACGGCCTGGGCAATGGCCGCATCAACCCGGGCGCGCGCCTTGTCCACATCCGACTGTGTGGCGCCGAGAGACGCGCTGAATGCGGCAATGCTCGATGACTGGGCGTTGTCAGCGGCTACCCGCGCCGCGGTTTCGGCTACAACGTCTGCACTGGTCGCAAGCGTTCCGGTGCCCGTCGGCATGCGCGTCTGCATCGCGCTGATGCTTTGTGCTTGAGCGCTGTCTGCCGTCGCCCGCGCTTGCTGCTCAGCGACCAGCCCGGCCGTGTTGTTATCAACCTTGGCGGCCAGCGCGAGCTGTGCGGCGCTGAGCGCGGACAGGTCGGCGCCGGTCTGCTCAACCTTGCTGGCAATCTCTTGCAAGTGCGCGGCCTGCGCAACGACCGCGTCGCCCAAGCTGGCGTATTCGCCGACCAGATCCCAATAGGTGGTGTTGGTGGGCGGGTTGCCGACGGTGTTTTGTTTTGCCCGGTAGAGCTTGCCCTCAAAGACAGCAAGATTCCCCGCTGGATAAACAGCGTCTGGGTCGTATTTCTCAGCGCCCAGAATATCGACCAGTTGCGCGTTGAGCGTGTTGATTTGCGCCTGCAACTGCGCGGCCATCGCGGCAATAGCGCTGGCGCGAGCGTCGCCTTCTCCGGCCAACGCCTGGGCACGGGCGAGCGCTTCATTGGCGATGGCCTGGGCACGGGCCAAAGCCTCCGCAGCCACGGCCTGTACGCGGTTGGCTGCCTCATCGGCAATGTCCTGGGCGCGGGCCGCAGCTTCCGCAGCTACGGCCTGCACACGATTGGCTGTCTCCTCAGTAATATCTTTTGCTCGAGCGGCGGCCTCAGCGGCAAGCCCTTGAGCACGGGCGGTCGCCTCAGCGGCAATGTCCTGGGCGCGGGCCAACTGCTCCGCCGCCATCGCGTCGGCCAGCTTTTTGTCCGTGCCCGGCAGACCGGTTTCCGGGTCCATGATGAGCGAGAGGGTTTCGTCCAGCCCCTCTTGCAGTACGGCCATTGCCTCGTCAATGTCTGGCAGGCTGATAACCTCGACATAGCCGCCGGCGCTGGTGTTCCCGCCCTTGTCCTTGGCGACGACCCAGTAGCGCCGTTTGCCCGCTGACTGTTCCTGCACGCTGTAGACCGTGCTGCCGGAGTAACCCAGCAGTACCGCGTTCGATTGCGTGGACCCAACGCTGATAACGTAATGCTCGAGCGGCTGGGTGGTTCGGCAGTCTTGCCACGCGATCTGGACCTGCTTGCCCTGCGCATCGCCGGTAACGATGGGCTGGTCGGGTGGCTTGATGTTGATGGCTGCCGAGACCGGCGCGCTCCACATTCCGGCGCTGTTGCGTGATGCGCACCAAACCGTTGTGGTTCCACTCTTGAGCCAGCCGAGGTTGGTGTTGGTGGCCCGCCCGCTAAATATCGTCTTGCCGGTTTCCCAGGTTTCGCCCTTGTGCAATTCAGTCAACGACCAGTCCACGGCGGCCAGGCCATCGGGCGCGTCCCAAGTGGCGATCACACCTTGATCGGTAACGCTCAACGCAAGCCCGGCAACCGAAACAGGCGCGTTGGCGGCGATGGAATAACTGATGGCGGCTTTGGTTCCCTGGCGGCCCAGCGTGTCGAATGGACGTATTTCGATACTCCACACTTGCCCAGCCTGCGCATCCCAACTGACGCGCGCGCCGTAGATAGAGCCGCCGATGCGTTCCAGCGGCAGGCCATCGGGGGCGGCCCACAGTTGCGCCAGCAGGTAGTTCCCCGCCACGTCCCAGGTGGCGGTCAACCGGGTCACCCAAGCGTCGCCCTGGCGGATTTGCTCGGCGGTGACTTGCAAGCCGCTGACCACCGGCAGGTTCAGCGTCAGCAGGCTGTTGTTGGGTGGCGGGGCGTAAACGCCGGTGTTGACAAAGTTCCAGAATTCCGGGCTTTCGGGGACGGCGGTAATGCGGGCGCTGTCCTGACCGCTGGGCGTTATCGAGACGATGCGCACCCGATAGCCGGGCGTTTCCTTGAAGTCGAACATCCACAGCGCATCGTGCGCGGGGCCGTTGCTGCCGGGCATGGGCAGGCCGGCGGGCCACGCCTGCCCGACGGTGATGGAGCGGCCATTGGCCGCGACGCTGGCCACCGGGAACACGCGCATGATGGATTCGCCCGCCAAACGAATCCCCAGGCGGCGCAGCGGTTTTGTGTCCGTGGGAACCGCGTCATCCAGCGCCACGGTGAAGGATGCGGGCGCTGTTGAAATGCCCAACACCCTGCCGCCATGGCCCCACTGCGTCAAGTCGTGGCTGAGTACCACCAGCGCGCCGCGCCGGTAGGTGAGGTACTCCAGGTCCATTTCCCAGGCGATCGACTTGCGCCCGTAAATGTTTTGGGCCATCGAAAACCGGGCCAGGGTGGCGGCGTGCTTCTCGCTGGTAATGCCCAGCAGGTTGGTGCGCGCCGTGGACTGCGGCATCTCAACGCCTGGAGCCTTGACACGAACAGGCTGCCATGTCCAGTTGCGAGAGGGGTCGAAGAACTCAAACTGGAGCTCGTCGGCGGTAGCCAACAGGTCATAGCCGATCGAGAACGTCCGGGCCTTGATGTTGGTCATGTTGACCACGCCCTGGATCGGCTGGTCATCGGCAAACCACACCACGCCCCATTTACCTGATGGGCGGCTGATGGTTCCCATGCCGCATGCGGCAACCGCCTCCAGCAGCTCGCCCCGGCTCATGCCCTGCTGTACCACCATGTCGCTGCGGTAGCCGCGTTTGGCGCAGTGCTGGATGAATCCTCGAATGCTCTCCAGGTCGATGCGGCTGTCGGGTAAGCCGCACCCGGCCAGCAATTTGCCGTCCGCGCGGTAGATGCCGCGCAGCAGTTGCAATATCTGCGCGCCGGGGTTGCTGATACCGTCCGCTCCTGGGTTGGCGGCGACAGTCCAAGCGCTGCCGGTCCAGTACGGCACGGCGCCCGCTCGGGCGACGATGCTGACGGCGTTGAGCGCTCCGTTCAGTTGCCCGCTGGCCTTGATCTTGATCTGGATGCGCGGCTGCCCGCCGTAGTTGGCCTTGTCTGGCTGGTAGCTTTTGAGCGCGTCCCAACTGAGCTGGTTGCTGGCGCTGGTGGAGTTGGTGTCGGCCGTGACCTTGCGGGCGCGAACCTCGTATTGGCCGATGGGGACGTCGCGTGCGATCGTTTTGCGCAGCGGCGCTTGCTTGTTGTTGGACAGCGTGATGGCGGTGGTCTGCCCAAAGGGCTTCCACTCGCCGCTGGGCAACAGCCGGTATTCAAGGTCAACGACACATTTTGCGGTTTTGTGATTGCCGCTTTTGCTCAGCTCAAACAACTGGGCCGACAAATCAACGGCCAGGCGCGCGGTGCCGACGCTGCTGGTGCGCAGGGTGTAAGGGCCAGGACTGTCTTTGGCTTCCAGCAGCGCACCCGCGATGGAGTCCACCGACTCCATCTGCGTGGCTGGCGTGGCGCTGGGTTGACCGGGGAACCCGGTCTCGGTAACCGTGACGTCCTGGTATTCGCCGATCAGCGTGTCGCCGATTTTCAAATCGGTGTAGCTGGCGCAGTTGATGCCCGCGGCGAACATCACGCTCTGGTATTGGTCCTCGCCCTCGAACCACGTGTAGGGCTGGCTGGCGTAATCCATCACCAGCTTGGATTCGCCCAACACAAGGGTCAGCGGCTCATATGGGCGGGCTGTGTTTTGCCCGCCCTGGAGGGCGTAAGTGGGGTTTTGGCTCTCCGCCTTGGGGCCGCGCGCGGAGGGCGGAGGCAACAATTTGTTGATGAGCGCCGACCCGGCCATCGTGACAACGGACGCAACGATTCCGGACGCCACGGCAAAACCGAGCGTTCCCGACGTAAACCCCATCAACCCGGCCGCCAACCCCCCCGTGTACACCGCGAGGACGGCGATGGCAATCATCGACACGATGCGCAGGGCGCTTTCCCGGACAACGGAGCGCGCTTCGATGATTTGCCCCGGCTTGACGCGCACGCGCCGCCAACATTGAGCCGGTACATCGATGCCGCCAACGGCAACGGCCCAGCGATTGCCCTCGATGCCGTGGCGCGCCAAAAACGCGGCCAGTGTCTCGCCCGGCAGCATTTCCGTCAGCACCACGTCAGCCGCGGGCATGAACGGGCGCGGCGCCACCACCAGGCTGGTGGCGGTAACCTGAGCTGCCGCCATGGCAACAGGCGTGAGCGTCAACCCAGCCATCGCCTGTACTCCTCGACGTGCAACCCGTGGCGGCGCAGTTCACTTTCGAGCTGCAACATCGCACCGTGGGTTTCGTTCGGGTTGTGCAGCACCCACACCAGCCCGTCGTGCAGGAACACCGTACCCAAATGCCAACGCCGGTTCATCGGATCGGCTGGGTCAAACCCAGCAACAGACTCCCACATCAACACGGCACAGCCGGTTTCCGGGGCGTCTATCCGTTCGCTGGCGGTATCAACATGCCGCTCCAGCGCGGCGGCTTGGCCGCGCCGGCCCCGGTAGTACTGGCCTGGAATACGCACGCTGCGGCCAAACAGCACGGACTGCACCTCGGCGGCCATGTCGGCGCAGTCGTACACGCCGGCAACGTAGCGCCTGCCCACGAATTGCTCGGCGTCGCGTAAGGTGATTTCAGGCATGAAAAAACCGCCCGAAGGCGGCGGTCGTGTCGATCAATGGCAATTTCTATCCGGCAAAAATAGCCGGGGCGGTATCAGGTTCGTAGCGCAGATTGACGGCGCCGCGGCGCAAAAATTCGTCATCGCCCAAAACCAGGCTGATGGTGCCCAGCGTGACGTTGGCGGTGGTGGCGCCCGTGGTGAAATCCCACTCAATCACCGACGGATTGGCGCGGCTGACAATTCGCAGCGTGCAATCAAGCGATGTGCCCGGCGGCAGCGCCTCAAGCTCGGCAAGCAACTCGCGCCCGACGTTGTCGATTTCTATGACGGCGCGCGCCGCTTCCTTGGATACGTCCTGCGGCAGCGTGATGGACAGCGGGATGCCAACGTAGGTTTCGCCGCCAATATCCCAGTCGCGCGTGTCGGCCACAACGCGCGCCGGGCCACTGAGTGATGGGTTGTCGATCAGTACCAGCAAGAGCAGTCCGTCAGGATCATCCACGGCCTGCAACTGGCGCAGCATGGCGGGGCTAACCGTTGTCATAGTGCGCTCCTCACGTATTCGATCTTGAACGCGCGTTGGCTCAAGCCAAATCCGCCTCTCAGCGGAACCAGCGCGCCGATGTCGCCGTTGACGATGCGCGCGCTGCGCACGGTTCCGGTGCGCGGGTCTTTCCAGTCGAACCAGCTCGCGCCCGCCTTGGCGTCGTTGTAGAACCACGTCTCAAAGCTGGCGGCGTCTTCCTTGCTGTTGAATACCACGGTCAACGACACCGTAACCATCGTGTCGCTGGCCGTGCGGCGCTGGCGCGGGATGCCGCGCTCGACCTCGGTGCGAACAAGCGCCGCAGCGGCCTGCTCACTGTAATCGCCGGTCTGTATGCGGGCGTAGGCAGGAAAGGCTGGCATGGTTACACCATCGATGGCCGCAGTCCGTAGCGGCCAGCCAATGCACCCGTGATGGGCCCGGTCCCCGATGCAATGTCACCCGCAATTTGGCCGCTGACACGTTCAATCAGCACGTTAACCAGGCGCTTACCGTCTGGCCCTTGGCTTTCGCTGGCCGTGGCCTTGGTTCCGCTGGCGTTGTTGTAGACGTTGACCTGCACATTCCCGCCCTTGCCTGCTGGCGCCAGGGCACGCATTTGGCCGGGGGTCAAAACACTCTCGTCATCCGTGATGATCGCGGGCCGCTCACCCGGCCCGATGCCGGTATGAAAACGCGGCGCACCGTTGAATACAGCGGAATCAACCACGCGCATGAACGTAGGCTCAACGCCCACGGTGCCGCCCAGGTGGTAGCCGCCCACCTTCAGGCCCATGCTGCTGGCGCTGTTGGTCAGGCTGTAAGTGCTGCTGCTGGTGGAAGTCCCCGCGCTGACGCCCCCACCAACAATCCCGCTAACCACGCTACCAAGAAGGTTCGTCCAGAACCCGCCGCCGCTGCTTTGGCTCATGGCGTTCGCCAGTGGCCCCAGGAATTGAGATTTGACGTAAATGCGCATGATGTCGCTCATCAGCGATTCCGCGAAATTCTTGAACTCGAATTTACCTGTGGTCGCAAACTTGACCAGCGCATCCTCCATGCCCCTAAAACTATTGGTTACCAGGCCCTGCATCTGCGCGTACACATTGCCCGCTTCCTCCGCATACGTTTGCAAGCCCGCCAGCGCGCCCTTGCGCCAGTCGGCCTCCAGCGCCTTGCGCTGTGCGGTGTAGTCGCTGTACATGGCCAGTTGCGCTTGCAGCGCGCCCTGCAGCTCGCTCACCTGTTGCTGGTAGTTGTCGTTGATCTTGCCGCGCTCCGCATCATCCTTGGCGCGCAGCAGCAAGGTTTGCCGCAGTTGGTCGAGTTGCAGCAACTGCTGGGCGTTTTGCTGCTGGATCTGGATTGCGCCCTGCAAATCCTGCGCGGCGCGCGCGCCCATGCCATAGGCGGCCAGCTGGGCCTGATAGCCCTGCTGCTTGGCCAGCAGGTCGTTGGCAATGGCGTGCTGCCGGTTCATCCGGTCCAGCGTTGCTTCGCGCTGCTTTTCCGCCTCCTTGACCGCATCGATCTGTTTTGTCAGCGCCGTGGCCTTGTCGAGTTGTTCGCCGTACAGGGAAACCTTGCCGCGCAGAATGTCGTAGAGCATCTGCTCGTAGGCCGTCATCTCCTGGGTTTTTGCGAGTTGGTCCTGCAGACCATCCAGATATTTCCGCGCCTGCTCGGCCTGCTTGGCTTCATCGGCACGCCGCGCATAGTCGTAGGCCAGCGCCTTTTGCTGCGCGGTGAGCCTGACCTTGCCGACCAGGATGTCGTAGTCCACACGCTGGACAGCCGTCATCTCTTTAACCTGCTCGGCTTGCTCGTGCAAGGCTTGCAGATACGTCTGCGCCTGCTTGGCTTGCTGCTCGCCCAAAGCAATGCCCGCCCTGCGCCGCCGCTCCGCCTCGGCTTCAGCCTCCTTGCGGCGTCTGGCGGCTTCGGCTTCGCCGATGCCGGCTTGTGCCGCCGGCATGTCGATTTTGGGAGCCTTGGGGGCGGCGGTAGGCGGCTGGCCGATTACACCCAAAGCGCGTTCCGTCGATTTCGCACCGACATCCTGCAGGTCTCTCAAGCCCCGTTTGATATCAGCAAGCCGCTTCTGAAGCGTCAGGTTGCTAGGGTCGTTTTTCAACTGCACCTGGACCTCTTCCGCCTGCTTGACAAGTTTTTTCCAGGCAACCGTGATCGCTTCGCTATTCTTGACACTCTCATCAAGTCCATCAATGCCGAGCAAGATTTTGATTTTGCTCGGCTGCCCGGCCAGTTGGGAAAAGGCCGTGACGCATTGGACCAGCCCCGTGGTCAAATCGAAGACCAGTTTGATCAGCTTTTGAAAAGCCTCGACCGTTTCCCGCGACGCCAGTTGATTCGTCAAATTGTTGACCGCGACCTTCGCCTCGTCCAGACTGCCATCCTTGCCCGTCAGCAGCTGGCCGATCTGGTTTTGCAGCGCATTGATCGCGCCCCCAAACGTGTCGCGCGCAGCCTGTGCCGCGCCGCCGTAGCTGGATTCCAGCGCGGCCAAAATAACCTCCTGCGCCTGCGCGGCCTGTCCTGTCTCCTGCAAGCGCTGCACCAACGCCTTTTGATCCTCGGTGAATCGGAATCCTTGTTTGGATAGGGCCGTCAGGCCGTCCTTGGGGCTATCCAGCGCTTTGCCTACAAGCTCGGCGGCCTGCGTGACATCCATGCCCATACGCGTGGACATGTCAATGGCGGCCTGCATGGCTTGCGGAAACTGCTTGCCGACGACGCCGCTGTAACTGAGCAAGCGGGTCTGGGCTTCGTTGATCTGAGTAACACTCAACACCGAGCGTTTGGACATCTGCTCGGCCATCTCATTGAGCCGCTCGCGGCTCCAGCCCGCCGCCTCGCCGGTCGATCTGAGCACCGCCGCGAGTTGAGACTGAGCCTGCTCGGCGCTCTTGGTCTCGCTGATGATTTTTGACACGATGCCGCCAACGGTCAGCGAGACGCCAAAGCCCGCGGCCAGGCCCATCAATGATTTTTTGACGCTGGCGATGGAGGCATCGGCCCGCTTCATGGCCTTGTCTATCGTCGAAGACGCGCTGGTCATGTCGGTGCGCAGGCGCGCCAAATCAGTGGCCATGTCGATCATCAGTTGGCCGATGCGTTGCATTTCATTTGCCCATGAAAAAGCCGCCCGTTGGGCGGCTGCTGTTGTTGACGGATATTCGTGCTACTGCTGGTTGACGATGTCGGCGTTTCCGCCCGTGCCGCCAGGGGCGTTGTCCGCGCCCAGCGAGAGAATCTGAACGCCCCCGTTGGGGCCTGGGTTGGCGTAGCGGAAGGGGTTGCCCCAGGGGTCGCTGGGCAGGCCGTCCTTCAGGTACGGGCCGTTCCAGCCGCTGGCCGTGGGGGGCGCGGTCATCAGCGCCTGCAAGCCTTCCAGGTTGGTTGGGTAGCGGCCCACGTCGAGCTTGAACAAGTCCAGCGCCTTGTCGATGTCGGCGATTTGTATCGCGGCAACCTTGCCTCTGTCGTCGTCGGAAACGCTGAACAGGCGGGCCTTGGCCAAGGCCCTCTCAATAAGAATGGGCTTGACAGCGGACTCCAAATCCGCGACGCGTTTTTCCAGCCGCGCCACTTCATCAGGGGATGGACCACAGGCCGCCAGCAAAAACGGCAAGCCCAACAATGGCGCGAATTTTTTCATTTCACCGATCTCCGATGCGGAAAGTCATTATGGTAGCGCGCGTTATTGACACAATCGCCGAAGACTCTCCGCAAGCTTGTCGGCCACCACGTCATCGTCATAGAGCGCGTCAGGGTCGCCCCAGGGCGGCCAATCGCCGGGCGCGCTGGTCTCGGCGCAATAGGCGCGCGAGGCGCGTTGCAACGCGGAAAACTCCCACGCCGCCAGATCGGTGCAGGTGCGCGCCGACCAGGCTGACAACTCCGCCGCACCGAGCGGCGCCAAGCCCATGCCACCGGCCTGCGCGGGGCCGGCCTGCGTGAGCCACTCGTACAGATACGGACACCGCAGGGGCGGCATGGGGACGTTGCCACCGTTGGCGTGCGCGGCTTCCAATTGCGTGCGCTCGCCCGGCTTGCCGTCGGCGCCCTTGACGTAGGAGTGCGCCCAACCCAATTGGCGTGCGGCAAGGATCAGCTCGCTTTCGATGAGTCGAAAAAATTTGACTGCTCCCGCAAATAGGCGCGCACCTGCTCGCCGATGTACCGAAGACGGCGCTCGCGGTACATGGCCGGGATGCCGCCGGGGTATGGGAAGTTTTCGACGCTGGACGTGACGCTCGCGAGAAAGCGCGCGTCGATCTCGGCTTCGTCCTCCGCTTCGTTGGCGGGGCGGTTGCCGCCCATGAGCCGCTGCGAGGCGGCGCGGTTCAGGGCGGCCTCGGCCCGGGCGTATTCGGGAGAGGCCGGGGAATACACGTTGACGGCCACGCGCGCGCCTTCATACAGCATTGGGTTGCCGTTGGGCAGGCTGATCTCCACCCGCCCCGTGGTCGAGAGCAGGTAGGCGGAAAAGTCCGGGGCGTTGTCTTGTTTTGTCATGGTGGGATTTCAGAAAATTGGTGAATGGAACACAAGAGGTCTACGCGGTAGCGGGTTGTTGGGCAAAGATCATGGGGTTTCGGTCATGATGCCGGACAGCTCATTCCCGGCGCTGTCAAAGAACGGGTTGAGTTCGATGGAAACGGTTGCGGACACCATGTCGTTGGGCGCGCCGATCTTGCGGCGGAAACCAGTCACGATGCCGCGCAGGTAAAACACCACGCCGGTTTTGGCAATGCTGACGCGCAGGTTGTGGTCAAGATCGCTGTCAAGCGCGGCATCGCAAGCGGCTTGGCCTTCGTCGGTTTGGACATCGACTTCGAGACTGAGCGTGCCGGCGTCCCAGGTGCCTTTGCGCTTTTCGGTGCCGCGCTGGCTCAGGTAGTTATTTTTGATGACTTCAAAAATCCTGCCGATCTCGCCGCCATTCTTGATCTTGCCGATGTTTTTGAACTGCAAGGCGGCAAAGCCAGCGGCGTCGAATGTCGCGGGGACGCCGCTGGCAATGGCGAATTGGCTGCCTGCCGCGGCGGTGGTTTTGTGGGCCATGATGGGTTTCCTTTCAAGTGAAAAAGCCCGCGTCAGGCGGGCATGAAAAAGGCCCGCTGGTATTGAGCCAGCGGGCCGGATGGGTAAATTCGGTTAACGGTTATTCGTAGAGCACGATGTAGTCGCGCGGCCATGTCCAGACGATGTGGCCGTCGCCGTCGTCGGTGACGTCTTCGGGGCCGACCGCGTCCTTGAATACGGTGATGACGCGTTTGCCTGCCAGCGTGATCTGCGCCAAACCGTGCAGCGTGGACCGCACGGCGTCATGAATCTGCTGCACCTGCTTGACGGTGGGGGCCAGCGGGTTGATTTGCAGACGCATGGCTTCGTAGCCGTCGCCATCGGTGTAGTCATGCGGATTCACGTCGATCACGCTGTACACCAGCGCGGGCATTTCCGTGCCGGCGGGCAACTGCTTGAGCGCGTGACGGTCGCCGATCAGTGCGGTAATGGCCGACTGGTTGATGAGCGCGGCGGCGAGCGGACGGCTCATGCCTGTACCCCTTGTTTGCCAAGAGCGTTGCGGACGTAGCCGGCAAAAGCTTGTACGGCGGCTTCGTTGGCGGCATCGAATGCGGGCCGCATGAAGGGGCGCGGCCTTGTCCCAGGATGCTCCACCTGCGACCTTGCCACACCCGCGAAGAACAGCGCCAGTTTGTTCTTGGGCTTGATGAGGTGCGCGGCGGTGCCGAACTCGACCATGTGGGCGTAGTACGCATCCTTGTCGCCCGCAACCACGCGGGCATGAAGCCGATAGCGGTTTTTCTTTGCGACAGTCTTGACCTTGATGCTCTTGCGCAAAGCGCCACTCTTGACGGGCACTTGGCCTTGCGCGGCCTTCTTCATGGCGTTGGCCCCGGCGCGCAGTGCGCCACGCAGAATCTTTTTTTCAAGCTCCTCCGGGAAATCTTGCAAGGCTTTGTGTAGAGCGGACAAGCCTTGAATGTGCTGGATTTCAGCCATTGACTTTCTCCGTGCAATCGAAAACCAGCCACCTCCCTCGATCTTCAACTTCACGCGGCAGGCCAACGATGCCAAACACGCGTTGGCCACGTTCGCCATACAGCACGCGCCACGCGCCCTTGGCGGCGGCCAGAGTGGGGGTGTAATGCGTGATGAGCACATGAGTCTGGCCGCTTTGCGTCTGCGCGGCCACGAGCCGCTCATTCGATCCAGCTGGACGCACTTTGGCCCAGACGGTACAGACATCCTCGAAGCCGGTATTGCCCGGTATGGGCTGGCCGAACTCGTCCTTGCCCTTTCCAGGCTGCTGGAAGGTAACTCGGTGGCGCAATTGGCCAATGCGTGTTGTCATACGACCGTGGGCTTTCTCAAGCTGTAGAGCAACGCGACAGCCGATTGTGGCAGCGCGTAACCGTAGCCGTATTGGCTGTCCACGCGGAACTCTTGTGAGCCGTCGCGCTCGATGAAGAAGTACCCGACGGTCAGCAAGACCGCTTGCTGCACACGCGCGGGAACATTGACTGGATTGCCCGCGCCATCGGTTTTTACCTTGCCGTCCTCAAGGAACGTGGCGGTGTAGTCACCCAAATAGTCCAACACGGCGGCGGACGCGGCTTCAATCTTGAGTTTCAGATCATCATCGCCCGCGTCGGTGTCTCTCAGCAGATGATCTTTTGCTTGTTTGAGTGTTACCAGCATCATGGCGCTTTGTCCTTTTTGGCTTCGTCTCGGTACCGTTCGAGCAGGTTCGCCACGGCAAGCGCGAAGGCGTCTTGCTCGTCCGCCTCGGCCTTTGTCATGCGCTCCTTGAATTCCCAATAGGCGGCTGAAATCGCATCCCGCCATTTGAGGGATAGCGCCGACATCACGGATGGCGGTCTGGGTGGGTGTGGACAAAGCATCGTCAGTCCTTGAGTTTCACGACCGGCTCTTTATCAATTCCGTCGCGCCCGTCCCTGCCGTCCCGGCCGCGCTTGACGGCCAGGCGGAAACCGCTGTCCGGGCCGTCGGGCTTGGCCTTGGTGGCGCGTTGCGCGATCCAGTAGGAGCCGGCCCACGTTACGCCGTCTCCTGGCGCACATTCCATGCCGTCCCGGTACACGCCGCGATCCAGCACGATGGGAAATGTCAGGTCGAATGTTTTGATGACGTCGCCGCGCTGGAATTTGAGCGTGACCGTGCGCGCGCCGTCATGCTCGAAGCTCAGATCGTCAAAGCCCAGACCGTCGCGCCCGTCAGCGCCTTTTTTACCGTCCTTGCCATCCTTGCCGTCGCGCGGCTTGGGCAGCCGGTCAACGGCTTTCACAAGCGTGGTTGATGCGCGGCGCTCAAAGTCCAGCTCCCACACCGACCAGTGGTGCGCCAGCAGCGCCGTGGCATCGTCGAGCGTGAAGCTCTTGCCGTCTTGCCCGTCGCGGCCATCCTGGCCGTTGGCGCCATCCTTACCGTCAACACCGTCACGGCCATCCTTGGGCAGAGGGATGGCGCCGATGGCGGACCGCACCGCCGCGTCAATTGCCGGGCGCACGTCGTCCAGCGTGATGCTGGTCCCATCTTTACCTGGCGCGCCGTCCTTGCCGTCGGCGCCGTCACGGCCATCCTTGGGTTGCGGGATGGCGCCGATAGCGGACCGCACCGCCGCGTCAATTGCCGGGCGCACGTCGTCCAGCGTGATGCTGGTCCCATCTTTACCTGGCGCGCCGTCCTTGCCGTCGGCGCCATCCTTGCCATTGTTCCCATCCCTACCGGGCGCACCGTCCTTGCCGTCTTTCCCATCGTTAGGCTTGGGCAAATCCTCGATGGCGGCGCGGATGCGCGCGCTCATGTTCAGCATGAGCATCGGCATATCGGCGTCCTTGCCATCCTTGCCGTCCTTGCCGTCCCTGGCGGGCGGCATAGCCTTGACTTGCCGGGTTACCTCGTCGGCAATCAGCCGCGCTACGTCGGGCCGAGCGGCAAGCTGTTTTTCCAACTCAGCGATTCGTTGTTGCAACGGCGCGATGGCCCGCAGCACCAGGTCGCCCATTTCAGCGCCGAATTTTTCAGGATTGAACATGGGCGAGCACCTTTGCTTTCGCGGCCTCGATGGCCTGCTGTGTCGCGATCAATGCCTTGGCTTGCGCGATGGTGGATTGGTCCTCGGCGCTGGGTTGCGGCGGCGGCTCCCGCGCGGCGATGCGGTTGAGCCGCACCTGATCGAGCGGATAGTCTTGCTGCTGCAAATAAACGGTATCGCCGCCTTCCAGCGCGGGCTGGTTCAGACGCAGCCGGGCGTTGTTGACGGTGAGAATGCCGCCGTCCACGCCGGTTTTGAGGGTCTCCATCTGCGTTTTACTGTCCATGCGCAGCAAGCCGGCCAGATCAAGCTCGACGCCCTCCGTGACGCCATCGAAACCCAGCCCTTCGTCCAGGCACGCCTCGAATTCCTCGATCGGCGATTGCAGGCAGTCCGAGTAATAGGCGCGGTCCAGCGCCTCGATGTTGTTGTAGCTCGGCGCCGGGCCAACGCCGACTTTATAGGCTGGTACATGGAATACTGAGCAGATGCGTTCGTCAGACCAGCGCATGGTTTCGATCAGTTGCGAATCGACGGCGGTTTGGCTCATGGGCTCGAATTTCATGCCACCGTCAAATAGCGCCACCTTGCCCGAGTTGGGCCCGCCGAAACTGGCCTCCCAATTCGCCTTGATCTCGGCGGCGTTTTCCTTCGAGATGGTTCCTGGCGCGACCAGAATGCCGCCGGGCCGCGAAGAATTACCAAAAAAGCGCAGCGTGTTGTCTTGAATCTTGCCGCCGATGCCCGCCGCGATGGCCGCGGCGTAGAGCGGCGAGATGCCGACCAGCGGGTGGTACAGGCAGTTCATCCGGTCGTGGATGATTTCGCTGGCGGGCACCGTGACCGAGTCGCGCTGCTGCCCGCCCAGGTTATCTTGGCCAAGCTGGTAAAACACCGATCCGTCATCCGAGACCAGCACCGAGACACGGTGCGGATCAAGCACGTACAGATCCGTGACCATGCCGCGCGGATCGCGTTGTTTGAGCGCGTAGGTGTTGCCGGTGCGCAGTTTAGACATGATCCACCATTGCTTGAATTGAATGTGGTTTTGATACCGATTCGGCCTGCGTAGCACGGCTAATTTGTGCGCGTTGCTATCAATTTCATACCAAATACCATCTTCTTGCTTTTTTACCAGCGTGGTGCGCAACTTGCCGATATCGTTGGCGATCAGCGTGACACAGGCGTAGACGATGGGCGTTTCCAGCGCATCCATGCCGCGCAAGGCTTCCCCGCGCTGCCATGCGCCGGCGAACGGCTCGCGCACGAACATAGGCCACCAGCCGCCATTGCCGGACGGGACCGGCGAGAGCGTTTTGCGCACGGCGGCGATAGCCCGGCTGATGAGGTTCATGACTATTCGGCCTCGGCCTTGGGTTTGGCGGTTTTGGGTTTTGGCTGGCGTACAGGCTCCGGCGCGGGCTGTTTGACGCCGGCGGCAGTGTTGGCATCTATCTGCCCTGCTGGCTTGGGTGGCGCCGCGGGCGGTGGCGCATCGCCGGCGGGCGGGCCAGATTCCACGACGCCGCCAGCATTGGGCACCGTAATTTGCGGAGCCGGTGGCGAATTGTTGGCGAGCGGCACGGCGCGCATGTCCCGTGTCAGGTACTGACCACGGCCCAGCTTGCACAGGATGCTAGCGAAGCGTTCTTCCATCGTTTCGACGCGCCCGCTGGTGTGAGTGAATTGGACTTTTGCCATGTCGGTTCCTTGGTGGTAGGGCAGGGGGAGCTTTCGCGCCCCCCCGCTTGCGGCTCAGACGATTACGGCCCGGTGGGCGCGGTGCCCCAGGCCACGCCGGACAGATACGCCACGGCGGTTGCGCGGCGCTTGGCCCAGTTGATGACGCGCTCGGCGCGGAACGCCACCGAGTTGGTCTGAAACATGGAGACCGTTTGTGCCGCTTTGGGCGTGGTGCTGTTGCTGGCCGGAGCATCGTCCATCACCAGCGAGGTCTCGCGGCTCAGGTCGATCTGGAACCCGCCTTCGTCGCCCAAATAAATGTCCGAGGCGTTCGCCAGGATGACGATAGCGCCGGGCACGTATTCGGACACGATCACGGGCAGGCCATGCAGCACACCGCCGTTCATGGTGATGCCGGGGAACTCCGGCGCACCCAGCGGGTTGAGCATCAGGCTCAAGGCCAGTGCGGTGGTGGCCGACATGATGAACACGCCACCGGTGGGCGCGTTGTTCGCGGTGATAAAGGCGCCAAACAACGACCTGATGTCGGCGCGCACGGCGTCGGCATCGCGGCCGCTGGAATCAATAGGCGTCAGGCCGTTGGTGATGGAGGCGGGGGAGATGCCCGCGGCGGCGGCCTTGGATGGAGCGATGAAGTCAATGTCCAGCCGCTCGCGCAACGCGGCGACCAGTTGGTCGCGCACGATGGCGTCGGCGGAGGGCGAGCTGTAGCGGATGACTTCGTCGGTCAGCACGGCGATGTTGGCGACCTTGAGCGGCTCCAGCGTGGTGCGCGTGAAATCGAACTGGGTCAGCGGCTTGGCTTGCCCTTCGCCCACCCAATAGCCAGCGCCGCCAGAGGTCTGCCCAATCAGCGGCACGCGGAACGGTACGGTGCGCAGGGCCGGAACGTTGCCGGTACCGAATTGACCGATGATGGTTTTCGGACGCAGGTATTCGATGAAGTCGGCGTAGACCGATGTTTCGTCGCCCACCAGGTTGCCGGCCCAAGCGGTGTTGAGCGTGGAGCCGGCGGAGACGGCGGCTTTCAGCACGTTCGCCACGCGCGGGTCGGCTTTTTGATCGGCGGCGGCGAGTTGCTGCGCACCGTACAGGTTGCCCTGCGCCTTGGCGATGAACTTGACCATCTGCGCCAACGCCAGGCCTTTGCCGACCACGCGGTTGTCCTTGACCTGGATGCGGCCGATGGCGCGCGAATCGCTGGCGGCTTGATCGGTGCCGCCATCAACCGGCTTGGCGGTGGCGATCAGGTCTTTTTCCATCACGCGCAGGTCGGCCAGTTCCTTGTCGATGGCGCCGATCTCGGTGGTGATTTCCGCGAAGCGCTCGGCCTCGGCGCCGTCCTTGGTGCGGCCTTCATTGACCGCCTTGGTCTGGATCGCGGTGCGCTCGTCGGTGAGTTCCTTGCGCTTGGCTTCCAGAACCTTGACTTGCTCTTGCACGTTCATTTTGGATTTTCCTTTCGTTTGGGCATAAAAAACCCCGCCAGCGGCAGGGGGGGTGGGTTTGCCCGAAACGCCGGGCGGGGCCGGGGACTTGCCCCGGTCAAGCGGCGGATCGCGCCTATTGCCTGACGCGGCCAGCTGCGATTCGTCGAGTGATTTGATGGCCGTGATCGAAGCATCCTGATTGGCCGGGATCGTCACGGCGGAAAGCTCATGCCAGTTCCATCTGGTGTAGTGGATACTGTAGGAGTTTTCAATAAAGGCGTACTCGATCGGCGTGAAGCCGATGGACAGCCCGCGCACCAGGCCGGTCTTGATCGAGACCCATGCTTCGTCCAGCCGCGCGGCCATGCGCTGCGGCATGTCTGGGGTGGGCTTGACCAGTTTGGCCCTGACCTCTATGCCATCGCCGGTGTGTTTGGCGGCCAGCACATGGCCGATGGGTTGCACATGATCGTGCTGCCACAGCAGCGGCATGGGCAGCGTGAACTCGGCGCCGGCAGGCTCCACGATGTCGCCCATGCGGTCGGTGCCAATGGACGTGGCAATGCCGGATATCTCGCGTGCGTCTTCGTCCAGCGCCTTGATGACGATCTGGCCGTAGATCCGTTTGACAATTTCTGGTTTCATGGGGTTACCTTAGATAAAAAAGACGCTGTAGCGGTGCTCGACCGGAGCGCCGAGCATGGCGCGGCCCAGCGCCATCAGCATGGCGATGGGGCCGTCGATTTTGTTTTCGGGGCGTTCCTTGGTAGGTGCGCGCAGCCCGTTGAACTTGCTGACCTTGACCACCAGGTTACTGACCATCCAGTCCATCACCGGGTTGGCGTCGTGGCGCAGCGTGCCTTCGAGCACCATGTTTTCAACCTGCAACAGCGGTTGGGTAAAGAACAGGGCGCGCTGGGCGATCTCGACCATCGGCAGTCCTTCCTCAACCAGTTTGCCAGCGAAGTACATCGACAGCGCCGGGTCGAAGGCGATCTCCTGCACATCAAAATCGCGACACAACTGGCGCAGATCGTCGGCCACCACGTCAAAGTCGGTCAGGTCGCCGTCGGTGACGTGCACGTAATCCTGCCGCGCCCAGCCGGTCAGGTGGGCGGTGCCGCTTTCCTGTATCGCCAATTCGTTGAGGTACAGACGCGTGCACACGTTCCATTTATCGCCATGCTGAAACACGAGGCAGACGGCGGCAAAATCCTTTTTCTGCGCCAGGTCCAGGCCGATCCACGCCTTGCTGCCGTGGTACGGCGCGAGGTCGCGCAGCGCGGCATCGCCGCACTTGTCCCACGCGTGCATGTCCATCCACGGACTCTCGCCGCTGACCCACACGTTGAGCCGTTTGGTTAGGAAATTGTTGAGCGCCGACGGCATCGCCTCGGCTTTGCGCGCGGCGGCTTCCATGTCGTCGGGCAGCACGCTGACGCCCCAGTTGGGGTTGGCCTTGGCCCAGGTGGCACGGTCGAACGGATCGTCGCCATCGTCGATGGTGTAAATGACGCCGAACAGGTTGGGGTCGTCGATCACGTGGTCGAGCACCTTGGTCACGTGCGTGTGCCGCTCGTAGCAGATGCCGCTGCGGTCGGTGCCCGCCGTGGTGATGATCCACAGCAGAGACTGCTCGCGCGCGCCGCGCGCGGTGTCGATCACGTCATACACGGCGCGCGTTTTGTGGGCGTGCAGTTCGTCGATCACCGCGAAATGGACGTTCAGGCCATCGAGCGTGCTGCCCTCGGCGGCCAGCGGCGCGAAGCGGCTGGCGGTGGCGGCGACGGTCAGGCAATGCTGCTGTATCGCCACGCCGCAGTATTCGCGCAGGCCGGGCGAGCGCTGCGCCATCGCCTTCGCGTCATCGAACACGATGCGCGCCTGATCGCGCGTGGTGGCGGCGCTGTAAACCTCCGCGCCCTGTTCGCCGTCGGCGGCCAGCATGTACAGCGCCACGCCGCTGCTGATGGTGGATTTGGCGTTTTTGCGCGGAACCTCGATGTACGCTTCACGGAAGCGCCGCAGATTGGTATCGCGGTGCGCCCAGCCGAATACCGTTGTGAGGATAAAGCACTGCCAGCCGTCGAGCTCGATCGTTTTGCCTTCCTTGGCCCATCGGCCCTTGATGTGCGGCAGCAATTGGATGAAGTGGCACGGGCGCTCGGCGCGCTCCGCGTCAAACATCCACGGCCAGTCATCGCCGGGCGCGCGCGCCAAGTCGTCGAGTTGGCGCTGCACGGCCAGCCGCGTCCACTTGCACGCGGGCACGGCTCCGCTCGCCACCGCTTGCATATAGGCGGCGGCGCGGTCGACGAAGGGGGTCATTGCATGAAGCGAGCGAAGCCGCTGACGGCGGCGGCATCTGGTTTGGATTCAAATCCGGGAAGGCCCATCTGCACGTTGTTGCTGGGCTGCACCCGTCCGCGCGCGGCGGGCGACAGGCCGAAATGCATCAGGTATTTATGAACCTGTTCGCGGTAGCGGTTGATGAGCTGCACGATCACGGATTGCTGGGCATAGCCGCTGGGCGTGATGCCGTGGCTGACCTGATAGACCGCATCGGCATAGTCGGCGCCGCTATCGACGTGGGCCTGGACCTTGGCGTTGAATGCGGTCTCCAGTTCATCGAGCCGGCCGGCGGTTTGGCAATACAGCGCCAGCGCCGCGCGGTCCAGGCCGCTGATCAGACCCAGCTCGGCCAGCAGCGGCGTGATGCGTTTCCATTCCTTGCGCGCCGACCGCCCGAGGTGGCGCGGCGCGTCAGGCACGGCGATCGGCGGATTCACGCCCTCGGACAGATCAAGCGGGCGCTTGCCGGGGTTGCCTTCCAATAATTTGAAAGCGACCGGCTTCGGCAGCGGCCCGCGTGTACCAATCACATCATGCTCCAATATCAATAGCAGGGAGGTACCCCCCCCTCGAAACCCGCGCACGCAAAATTTTGGCGGGGGGATCGGTTTCCGGCGAGGGGGTGTTAAACATTTGACCTCCCCCGCCCCCTGAGCGACTCGGCCGCTGACTTGGCGTCGTGGCACTTGCCGCACAGCAGCCGCGTGTTCGATTCATCGTCAGTGCCGCCTTCAGCCAGCGGCACCGCATGATCGCGTTCGAGTTGGTCGAGCCGAAACAAACCACGGCACTCCGCACAGCACGGGTCACGCCGGTACAACGCCAGGCGCAACGCTTGCAGCTTGCGGCCCGTGACGCGCGGCACCGGCTTGGCCTTTGTCCACGCCGGGCGCGCGTGCTTGGCGCAACGACCGGAACCGTCGCGCACGAGCACGCCGCAACCCGGATGTGTGCAGGGTTTCGGGGCTGATTGGGGCACATGGATGCAAACAAAAACCCCGCCGACTTGCGCCGAGCGGGGTTGATTGATCTGTGTGATGCACTGTACTGCTACACGTTGCACCAACTTTGCCTGAAATATACCACATTCCTCTATGTCGTAAAAAGAATCATGCCGCTTTTTTTCGATCAGCGTGGCTAGAAAACCACTGCGCCAGCGCCGCATCCGCTTGCTCCAAGTGCGAGCTGATGGTTGATGGCGCGCGTTTCAGCTTCCGTGCCGTCTGCGTCACGCCGAGGTTGCGAATGTAGATGTATTGCAGCGTCAGGTACAAGTGCGGCTTGCGCCAGCGCAACGACTCAACCGCCTGGTTTGTCAACGCGGCATCAATATTGTCGAGCGGGATCACCGCCTCGCCGCGCCGCCCTTTGCCCGCCAGGCGCGCGAATACCGCCTGTTTCGGATAACCCAGCATACCCAAATCGCCCTGAACCATCCACCGCGCCCAGTTGTCTAGCCTGAGACCGACCCATTCAATCCGCGCCATGATCACCCTCATCCAACAGCGGCCAGATCACCAGAAAGCTGATGCCGAACCCGACCATGTGGCCTGCGATCTGGTCCGTCACGTCCGAGCGCGCGAATGGCGTTCCCACCACGTGGCCGCCTTCAATGGCGTAGAAACAGTTGGCCTCACCCTTCAGGCTGCGGCGCACCAGCGCGAATGTGGCGCTGCCGCGCGGGCCTGCCGCCTGCGCCTGGATATCCGCGTAGGTCTTGGGCATCTGGCTCTTGATCAGCGCCAACCCATCGCGCACCGGATCGTCGCAACTTTTTTGCTGCTGTCCACTGTCCATACTGTCCACCTTTTTTATATAGAGGTAATACGTAAGTCGCGCGATGCCCGCGCGCGCGAGCGCGCCCACGCCCGCCCACATGCGCCTGCGCGCATTGGCACGCCACACACTGCCCGCCTACCGCACAGACCATGCAGCAGCTCGACCCAGGCAAGAGGTCATAGGAGGCATCCGGTAGGCTCTATAGGAAAAGCCTGGACACCGTGGACAGTGGACAGCGCGGGTTACATGGCCGTCTCCGCCGAAGTCCCCGCGTTCGCGCCCCGGCGCATGTGCCACACCATTGGCACACACCCCAATTCATGGCCCGCACTGCCAGTCTTGCGTCCTGTGCGGGCCGGGGCACGGCGCGATTCGCGCGCCGCCGCCGATCGTGTCAATCGATCAGAACGGCGCATCCTCGGCGTCTCCGTAAATGTCATCGGGTTCCGCTGCGCCGGCATCGTCACCAGCGGGCGGGGCTTGCGGCTTGGGCGTGACGGGCGCATCCATCGGCGCATCGTCATCGTCGTCACCATCGGGCGGCCAGCCAGCAGGCCGCAGGTATCCCATCGCGCGCGCGCCGTTCACGCGGCGGCGCGCGTATGCCCATCCTTCATGTTCCATCCAGCCGCGTATCTGCGCCTCCAGCCCGGCGTTGCTCTTGGCCGCATCCGCGCCCAGCACGCGCACCAGGTCGGCCATCGTCACGAACGGCGTCTCGCAGTTCACCAGCATCCCGAGCTCCGACTGTGTTACCTCGCGCGTCAACAGCCGCAGCAGCTCAGACTGCACGGCGGTGTCGATCAGGCGGCTTTCCTGCATCGGCTCGAACAACCGCTTCTCATCGGCCGGTGAGGGCGCGAACGGCGCGCCCTCGCGGTACAGCATCAGCGCCTCAGCGAACAACTGATCGCGCCAGCGCACGACCCAGTCGGTGTTGATAACCGTGCGCACCGGAACCGGCCAGAACCGCCGGTTGCCCGTGCGGTCCCGCAGGTAGGTGCGCTCATTGGTGGTACCCACCATCACGCACTGGCGCGGATAACTCTCCTGCACGCGGCCATAGGCGGGCCGGTACTTGTCGACCTCGTTGCTGATGAACGATTTGATTAGGCCGATATCCGATTTACCGAAGTTGGCCAGCTCCGCAATCTCGTACAACCACAGCCCCTGCACCTGCTCTTGTCCGTCGTGTCCGCGCCCCACGTCGAAATGCGACGCGCTGAAAAACGCCTTGCTGGCCAACGCCTGCACCAGCGTGGATTTGCGCAACCCGCCCGGCCCTTCCAGCACCGGGCAATAGTCGAATTTGCAGCCCGGCTCCATCACGCGGTTGACCATGCCCAGCAGCCAAAAGCGCCCCACCAGCGTCAGATACTCGCGCAGCGCCGGGCGCAATTGCTCTTTGTGACAGCCCAGCACGTAAATCAACCAGCGATCCACGCGCGGCTTGCCGTCCCACTGCTGGCGCTCCAAGTATTCGCGGATGGGGTGGAAGCGTTGGCGGTGCGCTATGGTCTCGATCGCCTCCGACAGCGCCGCCCGCGCAATCGCGGGCAGGCCGTACCGCTCACTCAAATACAACCCCAGCGCCAGATCGGTACTGCCCGTGATCGGCCCAGCCCTGCCGTAGGGCCACGGCCAATCGAGCCGCGCGTCGATCGCGTTTGAAAGTTCGTTAAAGCCCAGCACACCGGCCAGCGCCGGGTCGTGCATCAGCGCCTTGATCACCAGCTTGCGCGACACCATCCACCGGCTCTTGGCCTCATCCCAGAACGGCAACAACCATTCCGGCGGGTCTTTCGGACCAGTGCGGCCAGCGCCATCATCTCCGCCGCCAGTGTCAACGGGGCCGTCGCGTTTTTTGCTTTTCGACGGTGGTGGCGGCGGCGCGCCATCGGCGGACTGCGGCAACGGCTGCGCGCGCCCGAAAAATTCCAGCACCCGCGCGGCATCCCAGCCGTCGGCGGTTATCGCATCGTCGCAGTCCCAGCCGTCCTTGACCGCGCCGGGCGCGGGGATGGGCAGCAACTGAACCTTGCAGTTGTATTCATCTCGCAGATGCCGGCCAATGGCCAGCATCGCGCGCATGCCAGGCTGTCTCTCGGGCAGCAGCAGCGGCTTGGCCGCTTGCGCCGCGGCCAGCGCGGCATCATTCGCGCACGCCTTGCGCTCGGCGGCCGACAGCGGCACACGCTTGGCGTCGCAATCGGGCCACGCCAGCACACGGTTGTTGGCCAGCAACGCCCACAGGGCCTTGGCCCACGCGTTGCACCCGCCTGGCCAGCTTGCCACGCAATACACATCAGGCATGGCCGCTTGCAGCAGTGCGTGCAGCGCGTCGGCCTTTTTCTCGCCCTCGACCAAAACCACCGTGTGCGCTGCCGGGAGCTTTCCGCCAGGAAAATACAGCGGGCGCGGTTCGTCCCACATCTTCCACTTCCACGCCATGCCGCCATCGCGCGCGCTCTTGGCGTAAACGTACGGAATAGGCTCCTTGCCGCCGTCGCTGGTGCGAAAACGCACCACGTATCCAAACAACTGCCCGTCAATGTGGTACGCGGCCTTGTGTGTAATCGTGTCGGGCGTTCGGTACTTGTGCCAGAACGTCGGCGCGGGCGCATCCGGTGGCACCGGCGTCACCGAATGCCATCGCTCTTTATCGTCGTCGCGGCGCACTGTTGGGCGCGGCGCGGGCGCTGGCGGCGGCTCGCCCTGCTGCTGCCCATCGCGCAACACCCCAGCCACATCCTCCAGCCCGCACTCGCGCGCCACCTGCGCCGCGGCCTTACCCATCTCGAGGCTGTGGATGGCCGCGTACAGGCTGACCAAGTCGCCGCCTTTTTCGTCCGTCGCAAAGTCGGCCCATGCGCCGGTGCGCAAATTTACCGAGCAGCTCCAGTTTTTATGACCGGCGCCGCCGCTCAAGTTCGCGCACTTGTACTCGTGCCCGTCGACCTTGCCGCCCGGCAGCCAGGCCGCCACCAGCGTCTCGCTGCGCGCTAGCAGCGCCTGGGCCAGCGCGGCGAAATTGATCGGGGGCAGTGACGGGCGGGTCATTTAGCCAAACATCGCCGGCGCGTACTCTGCCACCGGCCTGTTTCGATATGCCACGCGCCGCGTGCGCGCAATCGCCAGGTAACCCGCGCGGTGAAGGTTGCTCACGCGCACCCGCGCCACAGTGCTACCAACGCCAGAATGGGCTGTTATGTCGGCCAGCGTGGCGCTGCGCAACGGCGTGTGTAGCGCGCACGCGGCAAACAACAATGCGCGGCTTATGTCGTCCGTGGGCCGCATGGTTTGGCCCTCCAGGAATCGCCCCGCACCGTAAAACGCTCTTGCACCTGCTTGGTATTGCAGCGCCCTTGCAGCCGCATCTTTTGCCAGTACACCGGGCCACAATCGTTGCACGGGCTGACCGTCTCGCGCGCGATGCGCGCAAACTTGCACCATCCGGCGTAGCCCTCGGCGCTGTCGAAACAGGCGGGGAACTCAACACCCGTCATCCGGCAATCCCCGCCGCTTTGCACAGCGCCTGCAACTGCGGCACCATGCCGGCCAGCGCCGTGAATGCCGCGCGCTGTTTCTCCTCGTGGTTGGCGCAAAACGTCTGCACCAGCCACAGAATCGGCACCGTGTCGCCCGTGGCGCGCACGTAGCGCTCCAGATCAAACAGCGTGAACGGGCGCTTGTCGTTCGGGTTGTTGGCCAGCTTGCGAGACAACTCCGTTGGGCTCATGTCCATGTCCGCCGCAATCGATTTGAGCTGCCGCCCGATCTGGTGCACGCGGGCGCGCACGCAATCCACCGACGATCCGTACAACTCGGTCAAGCCGGGCTGGAAATCAAGCGTGAGCTGCCGGCTGCCGGAAACCGTGGTATTCATTTATTCCTGTACTTTCCTATACGAAACAGGCCAAAAAAAAGACACTGCCGGCATGCAACACACCAGCAGCGCCACGCGAGAAGAAATGCCCGGCCCCCTGCGAGCCGGGCAAAACCGCGTCCGGATGAGCGCAGACGCGGAAGGAGAAAGCAGGGGCGCTCGCCCGCAGTCGCAGCACAATGGATGTGTCACCAACCAACGCCACGAAAGGGGCGAGCATGAAAGACGAAGCGGTCACCATCCTGTTAACCATCCTCGATGCAGCAGGCATGCCGATAGCAGAGCCAGGGACACAGCAACTGCAACTGCCAGCCATCGCCGGGCATGTCCCGGCGATCGGCGATCAGGTGATCCTGTCGGGCACACATCTGCCGACGTATCGAGTCTTGCAGCGCGCCTATCAGTACTCGGAGGAAATCCTGCAGATCCAATTGGTGCTACAAGCAATTCGGTAAGGCCCCCAACGGTTCGCACGCCTATAGGTTCCGGCGCCTGGGCCTCACGAATCACAACCCTTCGCTGCCTATCCATGCGCGGCCTCCTGTTGTGCGGCCTGGGCCGCTGGGGTGGGTGGGGTAGGGGCGCTGCGCGCGAAATAATCCAAGAGCGGCTGGATCGTCAGCACGCGAGGGTTTGTCCGGTCGCCATACACCAGCTTGCGAGGCAACGTCCTGGCTACGCCAGCTTCTTCGGCTATACGCTCCCAGTTGTTCGATCCCGCTTCCCGGAGGCGATCGATCAGAGGTTGAAGGATGGTGCTCATGATGATGTAGTTTACCCGTTTACGGGAAACAATCAACCCGTCTATGGGAAGGCGTTTGGTGCAAACTCCCATTTATGGGAGTTCCAGCCGTGAGCACCGTTAGAAAAATCCTGTCAAACAACCTAAGCGACCTGATGCATGAGTCGCCTACCTACAAAAGCGCGCCGTCACTGCAGGCTGCAACGGCAAAGTGCGGCGTAAAAGTTGGCCGCAGCACGATCGACCGTGCATTGAAGGGAACAACGACCATTAATCTCGATTACATCGAATCCATCGCAAAAGTGTTCCGTCTAGAGCCGTGGCAAATGATCCATCCAACTCGTGGGGGCAAGGACGATGCGCCAGACGCACATGTGCTGCCACTTATTCCTGCGTGGCCGTTTGCAATTAGCCCTCATCGTCTGGCTGTGCTGGACCATGGAGACCTGAACTATGTGAACGGAGTGATGGAGGCGCTCGTAAACGCGCGCGTGAGAGACAAAGAAAAAAGAAACAGGAAGAAGGTCGCCTGATAGTACAGACAAGCGCAAAGATATATCACCTCAAACCAAGGCCACCGACATGACCGTTGTAGCTGTTGTAGACACGGAAACCACCGGCCTTGGACCTGACGATGAACCCGTTTCCATTGGCCTGATCGTGGTGCGCGTTGACGAACGCGGGGCGCTGCAAGAGGAACTGGGACGCTATGAAGGGTTGCGCGAACCGGGTGTACCCATCCACCCCAAGGCGCAACAAGTGCATGGGCTGACGCCCGAGCAGTTGGCCGGCAAGGCATTCGACCTGGTTGCCATCGGCACGTTACTGAATCAGGCCCACGTACTGGTGGCACACAACGCCACGTTTGACGCGCGCATGCTCGCCAAAGTCATGGCCGTGAAGCAACCGTGGCGGTGCAGCTACCGGCAGTTCCCGTGGCCCAGCATGGCGAACAAAAAGCTCGACACGGTATGCCAGACGTTTGGCGTGGCGCGCCCAGCCACGCATGGCGCAATGCGCGATGCAGAGTCTCTACTGGCCTGCCTGCTCAAGCGTACCGGCAAAACCGAGCGTAGCCGCACCTACTTGCGCGCGCTGCTCAACGAACCGGCTTATGACGTGGAATCGGCGCGACGGGATGAACTGGCGCGCGCGACTTACCGCCGTTACGACAACGCGCCACGAGAGTACAAATGGACTATCAGCCTTGATTCAGACGACAGGGACTCACCAAGAAGTCGTGACGCCGGGAAAACCAAAACCAAGTGGACTACGTGGGCCATTGCCGGAATCTTTGCTGCACTTGTCGTGTCCTGCATTTTCCATGAGCCTAAGTCCGGCAAGCAAGCGGATCAACGCAGCGCCGCAAGCACGCCTTTGCCCGCATCAACGCCAATCACGAAAGACCCAGCCAGCAGTCCCACAGCGCCCGCCAGTCAGCAGACAAAACAAAAGCCGCGCCGAAAGCGACGGCCAGCGTCGCAGCCTTGACGATATTCGCTTCGACAGCCTTTAAATCGCGCCCTGCTTGAAAATCAACTGCTCCAGGACGTTGCGGTATTCCCGATTGATGCGGCGCGACTTGAGCGCGCCAGCGATGATCTTTTGCACCAGCGCGGCCGAACACGGCTCCTTGGCTATGAAGGTTCCATCCTTGACTCTGGCCTGCACCAGCTCGGCGGGCTCCATGCGGGTGAAGCGGTAGTCGATAAAACTGTCGTGCGTGATAAAGGGATGTTCGCCGGCCTTGAGTTCACAGGCATCATCGTGCTGGAAGCTGCCCGTGATGCTGGAGGCGCACGCCATCAAAGCCATGGGCTTTGACCCATATCCCGCAATGGGCACGGGATCAAGCATAACGGCGAATAAATGCTTTTTGCTGTCGGGGCCGGACGGAACCAGGACACATGCGCCCTGAGCGCAAACCCATTGCTGGCCCATGTTCAAGCCGCCGGCTCGAACGCCGCTTTGATGTAGCGCTGCTCGTGCAGCCGCTTGACCAACGCCTGGGTTTGAGCGCTGTCATAGCCCAAGGCGCGCAGCAGCCGGGCGGCGGGTATCGGGCGGCTGGACTGGTGGGGGTCTTCCCATTCAGGGCAGGCGCCCGAATGAGTGTATGCAACCAGTTCCCATTTATCCATTCCGCCGAATTGCTCCCATGTCGCGTCCAAGCACTCGGCATCGGTCTCACTCAGCGCCAGCAAGTCCTGTCGTGGATCGGCAACCCTGCTTGGGTCGCGTAAAGCAACATCATGATCGTCCCTGTCGGCCACCCATGCCGACCAACCGTCAAAAGCTGACGGCAGTGCGCCGTTGATATGGTCATACGTCATCGACAGCACAGGGCCGTTTGGCATAGAAACGAACGAGTCACCCGTAATGGTGTCGCCATAGCGGCGCAGCGATTCACGCTCGGCCAGATACAGCAGTTTGATGAGCTTGATCAGCGGCAACCGCCCACCCGCCCTGTGCAGCAGGAATGCGGCGGCCTGGGCGGCCTTGCGTTCGTCATACAGCGCGGGAATCATGGATTGCAATTGGTTGGGAACCGGCTAATTTTACCACTTGCTTGGAACTGCGCAATAGCTGCAAGCCTTTTGTGCAAATGGCTTAACGCTATAAATTAAATAGCATGATTCATCCTGTCTAGGGTGGCTTTTTGTGCTCGCGCAACATCTCGCGGGAAGGATTGCTGCGTCATTCCCCGTTTATGGGTTGACAATAACCCGTAAATGGGTAGACTACACCCCAAGCCCGGCACCCGCCGCGCCGCCAAGCCCCGGCAGAGGGGCGCAGGGGGTAAGCATGAAATTCGAGTTAAACCAGCGTGTTGCGGACACCGTCGTGCCCGGCAGGCAGGGCATCGTCAAGGTGCGCGTTGAGTACGCCAACGACGTTCTCAAGCCGGGCGACGAATCTTCGGTCTGGTACGTCGTCTGTTGGGACGAAAACGATCTCCACAACCCGAGCAAGCGCGATTGGCGCGACGAGAGGGCGATCACTGCGCAGACCGAAGAGGCCCAAGAGGTGGCGGCATGAACGCCGACTCGCACCCCAGCCGCGATGTGCCGCTGTGCAAGGACTGCGCGTATTACCACAACAACCTGCCGCAGCGCGCGGATGGCACCCGCATGCTCTTCGGCTGTGCCGCGCCGCCCACGATTCATGATCTAGTTACTGGCGAGCAGATATACAAACCGTGCCATCACATGCGCATGTCGTATGAGCCCTGTAGCGCTGAGGGGAAGCTGTTCATGGCGCGCCAGCCGGAGCCCACCAGGACGATCACCGTCTTAAAGGGCGGGGTACATCAGCAATATGGGCTGCCCAACTCATTGTTCGCGGGCACCGTTACAAGCGCAACCCCTCCAGACGACAGCGCCGCAAGCGTGCGCCCGAAATACCACCTCAACCAGCGCGTGGAGATCAGCGCAGACGGCCGGCGGGCCGTGGTCGGCGGCATGCACGAATTCGTGCCGGAGATCTCGGGGCATCAGCAGATGCCCAAATACCTGTTGATGCTGATCGATCCGCAGACCGATGAGACCTATACGCCGATACGGCTGGAGTGGCGATTCGAGTCTGAGCTTGCGGCGGCGCGACGCATTGAGGCTGAGGCAGGGGAGGGCGTATGAACAAAGCTGCAACCGTGTTCACGCATGCGCCGCGGCGGCCGATTACTCCCGAAGAAAGTCAGCACAGGATGCAGCGCTACTACGGCGCTGATCAGAAAGAGGGCTACTCAGGCGTTCACGCAAACAACGAAGCGATGCTCGTCCAGCTGTTCAGGTTTGCAGATCAGGACTACGCAAAACTAGAAATACTGGCTGCTTTCGGCCGCATGACGGCATACCTGAAGCCGGACGCATTGCGCGAACTGGCCCGCCGCCTGATCGACGCGGCGCATGACATTGAGTCCAACGGGACCGAGGCAGCGCCATGAATGCCGTCAACACCTACACGCTGCTTGCTATTATTTTTGCAGTGCTGTGCATATTCGCCCCGTGGCTCGACGGCCAGCCATCTGACGTAGATGCCGACCGCGACACCCAGGCAACGCTGCAAGACGCGCTGCTCGCCGCCGCGCAGCAACAGCGCTTTGCGCGCGCCACGGCGGCAATGGAGATACGACCATGACAACGATCAAGATCGTTAGCCGCGCGGGCGCCCAAAAAACCCTTTTTGAGTGTGCCGCGCCAACTGACCTCGACGGCAAGCTGTATACGCGCCATGCCCTCGAAGAAGGGGTCGCCTGCCGCGCGGACCTGCGCGAGGCGAACCTACGCGAGGCGAACCTGCGCAAGGCGAACCTGTGCGGCGCGGACCTGCGCGGCGCGAACCTGCGCGAGGCGAACCTGCGCGAGGCGAACCTGCGCGAGGCGAACCTGCGCGAGGCGAACCTGCGCGAGGCGAACCTGC